>Ga0334900_1000287_pt1 | contig 81528 bp, 83 predicted proteins | sample GraSluR3_MG_2_FD_207231 | JGI IMG/M metagenome (GOLD analysis project Ga0334900, IMG submission 207231) | Sludge microbial communities from methane-producing bioreactor in Wageningen University, Netherlands - Granular Sludge_31_08-R3 | ecosystem: Engineered > Bioreactor > Anaerobic >... | reverse complement strand
AGGTCCCATGTAGATCACATGGTAGATAGGCCGGATGTGTAAGTGCAGTAATGCATTAAGCTGACCGGTACTAATAGACCGAGGTCTTGACCTTGATTTTCGCTGTGCAGTTTTGAAGGTGCAATAATGTCCCCGATTGATATTCTTTTAAGTAAATATTCCCGGTGGCAATGGCGGAGGGGTAACACCGGTTCCCATTCCGAACACACAGGTAAAGTCCTCCAGCGCTGATGGTACTGAGGTGGTGACGTCTTGGGAGAGTAAGTCGCTGCCGGGTTTAACTATTAAAAGCAGATGGTGCATCCATCTGCTTTTTTTGTCTGCTTATAACACTTCAATTGTTATTCACAGGAACTTATGCTATTATTTAAATTGCCCATACATGGAAAAGGAAGGGATATAAGTATGATGTCTACCGGGAGAAGGAAAGAAATATTAGAGATACTAAAACAAGGCAAAGGACCGATCAAAGGGACCGATCTTGCAGACAGACTGGGAGTGACCAGGCAGGTTATAGTTCAGGATATTGCCATACTAAGGGCTGCAGGCGAAGATATCATTGCAACACCCAGGGGATATATATTTATCAATCCGGTGCAAACAGACGCAATAACCAGGACTATTGTATGCAGGCATCATACCCATGAAGAGATTGAGCAGGAACTTACCACAATAGTGGATTTAGGGGGCAGCATAATTGATGTAATAATAGAGCATCCTGTCTATGGTGAAAAGAGGGGCGTATTAATGATTTCCTCCAGGCAGGACGTCAGGGATTTCATGAAATCAATAGAAAACGAATGTGCACAGCCCCTGTCATCGTTAACCGGCGGCGTTCATCTTCATACTATTCAGGTTAAAAATGAGGAAAGTTTTAAGAGAATTCGGGAAGAATTAATGAAAAGGGATTTTTTGATTGATGAGTGAGGAGCTTTAAAAGGAGGTAATTGGTTTTGATTAAATGGAAAAGAGGAGGCAGGACATTCCTGTTTGTGGTTGTTGCTGTAATAATAGTCCTTTTTCTGTCATTGAGTACGCTGATAAACTTTGTTGTGGATTATCAATGGTTCGGAGAGGTGGAGTACACCAGCGTATTTTTGGCAAGGATTATAAATGGACTTAGAATAGGTGTTCCTGTATTTGTGTTAATGTCTGTGCTTTTATATCTGTATTTCAGAAACATGAAAAAAGATTTTTACAGGCATTCCGGATTGATTGAAAGCAACCAGGAAAAGAAAAACTACAACAGGATTATAATAATTCTATCGCTGGTTTTGTCTTTTTTTGTAAGCAGCGTTGTAGCAAGGGGCCTGTGGTTGGATATTCTTAGGTACATAAATGCGGTTGAGTTTAATGTGGCCGATCCCATTTTTGCAAAGGATATCGGTTTTTATATGTTTAAACTCCCGTTACTAAACCAACTGCTTTCACTGCTGACATTCATAGCAATGGTTCTGGTAGTGGTTACAGTAATATTTTATGGTGCAATAGTAACCCTCAAAACCCCGGAAGCTAACAGAACGCAGGATGGGCAGGGGGGTAATTTCCGAAGGCACAGTCTTTTCAGCAAAGAAATGCTAAGTCTTGCGGTCAGGCAGATAGCTACCATAGGCTTTGTAATATTCATTATTCTGGCTTTAAGGTTTTTTATTGGCCGATATAGTTTGTTGTTTTCATCCAGGGGAGTGGGTTACGGAGCAGGCTATACGGATATTACAGTTACACTGAAGGTATATATGCTGCAGGCAGCGGTCAGCGTACTGAGTGCCGTACTTATAGTATATGCCGCCTTTACCAAAAAATATAAAATTGCGTTGTACGGGCCAATTCTGCTTGTGGCTGTATCCATACTGGGGAATTTCGCTGCCTTGGCGGTACAGAATTTTATAGTTGAGCCGAATGAATATGCAAAGGAGCGGCAGTATATTGAGAATAGCATCGAATACACCCAGAAAGCCTACGGTTTGGAAAAAATACAGGAAAAAGAGTTTGCCGCAGCAGATACACTGACCCTTGAGGATATCCAGGCAAACGGCCCGATAATAGAAAATATAAGAATAAACGATTACAGGCCTGCTCTTCAGACCTATAACCAGTTACAGGGCATAAGGCCCTATTACAGGTTTAATGATATTGATATTGACAGGTATACAATAGACGGGACCTATACCCAGGTATTCCTCTCCGCAAGGGAACTTTTTCAGGCGGAAGAGACGCAGAGCTGGGTCAACAAGTATCTTAGATATACTCACGGATATGGAGCGGTTCTATCTCCGGTAAACAGGGTTACAGCCCAGGGCCAGCCACAGCTTCTGTTAAGGGATATACCTCCCGTTACCGACACCCAGATTGAGGTAACCCGACCGGAAATTTACTTTGGCGAATTGACCGACGAATATGTTATTACAAATGCAAAGACCCCCGAATTTGACTATCCACTGGGGGACGATAATGCGGATACCTTTTATGAGGGGACTGCCGGTATAAGGATAAACCCCCTGAACAAGCTGGTTTTTGCTCTGCATCAGGGCACTTCAAGAATCCTGCTTTCGGGGGACGTAACTTCCCAAAGCCGTATTCTGCTTAACAGGAACATAATGGCCAGGGTTAACAAAATCGCCCCCTATTTTATATATGACGAAGATCCCTATTTGGTTATCCATGAAGGAAGGCTTTTCTGGATAATCGATGGATATACCTATGATACCAACTATCCCTATTCCCAGCCGATAGGAGGGGGAACAAATTATATCCGTAATTCCTTTAAGGTTGTAATAGACGCCTATAATGGTACAGTCGATTACTATTTGATAGATGAAGAGGATGCAGTGGTACAGACCTATAGGAAGATTTTCCCGGATTTATTCAAACCCCTTGACCAAATGCCGGAAGGATTACAGGATCATATAAGGTATCCCGAGAGCATGTTTGATATCCAGGCCGAAATATACAGGGACTATCATATGGAGAATCCTCAGGTTTTTTATAACAGGGAGGACGCATGGGATATAGCACTGGAGCAGTATGCCAATGAAACCCGGCAAATTGAATCCAGTTATCAGATAATCAGGCTGCCCGGTGAAGAGGATGTGGAATTTGTCATTACAGTTTCCTATACACCGATAAACAAGAACAATATGATCGCCTTCCTTGTTGCCCGTAATGACGGGGACAATTACGGGGAGATGATAATATACAAACTGCCAAAAACTAAGCTTGTCTATGGGCCAATGCAGATTGAGACCAGGATAAGCCAGGACACCGAAATATCCAGACAGTTGTCCCTGTGGGATCAGAGGGGTTCTGAGGTCATAAGGGGTAACCTTCTGGCAATACCCATAGAGGATTCGATTTTGTATGTTGAGCCTATGTTTATGAAGGCGTCGGGTGAAAACAGCCTGCCCGAAATGAGAAGGGTGATAGTTGCCTATGGAGATACTATAGTTATGGAAGAAACCCTTTCAGAGGCCCTTGAGGCGATATTTGGAGAGGCTGATCCGGGAGTCAGTGAGCCGGAAGAATCTGAAATGCCCCGGGAACCAGCAGAGCCAGGGGAGCCGCCTGAGGACCTTGGAGAGGATTTGGACGAACTCATTGCTTCTGCCAACCAACTGTTTGAGAGGGCCCAGGAAGCATCAAGGACCGGAAACTGGGCGCAATACGGTGAAAGCCTTGCAAGGCTTGAGGAAGTCCTTAACAGACTGCAGCAGCTGACCCGGGACTAGATTAAGAAACGGAAGGCCATCGGCCTTCCGTTTTTAGATACTTTTTTTTCTGTTAATGTAGGCAATCTCTTCTGCGGTCATATCGTCCAGCAGCTTTGCCTTCTTTGCGATCTCATGCCTGTCCAGTATTCCTTTATCTATTAAAAGTTCAATCAGGCTTGCTATGGCAAGGGTATTTCTGTAATCAATTTCCTTCATATCGCCTATCTGGGAAACCATATCAATTTCTTTCATTTTCACACCCCCGAAGTGCTCTTGCTTTGATTATTGCCTTAAGATGGGAGTTTTATTCTATTACCGGGTATTTTTTAGCTTTAATACGCAGTCCGGCTTGTTGGAGCTTATGTGCCGCACCGGCTCCAGGGCAACCATCTCTGCCTGGATTAAGTAATGCCGGGGCACACTTTTTGTTGAAATGCAATATTATGTACAAAGAAAAGTATGGGAGGTTTAATTTCTATGATGAATCTGATGCCACGCAATTCAAATATGCCCGAAACGCCTTACCCTCCGGAGTGTTACGACAGGGTTCCCGAAGGTGAATATATACCGGGGAATCCCTATCTTCCCAATATTGAGCCAGCCCCTGGCGCACCGGGCACACCCGGTTATCCCTGCGTTCCGCAGGAAACGGTTATTGAAAATGTAAAACTGGCAAGGGCCTATGTTCCCTTCGAAAGGTTATGCAGCACCTACCCGGCAGTCCGGGCACTGTGCAGAGGAACGCTGTTCCCGGAATTGTTCAGTCCTTATAAGGGACCGGATAAAAAACACAGGCCCCCGCAATATGAATAAAGGAGGCAATATTATGGATTCTAACAGAGAAGAACTCTTAAAACAGCTAAGTGCGTTGGACTTTACCGTTATCGAATTGAATCTTTATCTCAATACCCATCCCCGTGACCGAAACGCACTTATGAAATACAACACGGCAGTTGAGCAATCCAAAATGCTTAGAATGGAATACGAAAGGCGCTATGGGCCGTTAACCGCCTATTATTCAACAAGCAGCTATCCATGGCAGTGGATATGTAATCCCTGGCCCTGGCACTACAGCTTTAATTTTAGACTTGCAGGGGAGGAATGTTAAATATGTGGATTTACGAAAAGAAACTTGAATACCCGGTTAAAATTAAAACTCCCAATCCCAAGATGGCAAAGGTAGTTATTACCCAGTACGGCGGCCCCGACGGTGAACTGGCCGCATCCCTCCGCTATTTAAGCCAAAGATTTTCAATGGTTACGCCCGAGGCAAGGGCAACCTTGAACGATATAGGTACCGAGGAACTGGCCCACCTTGAAATGATAGGCACCATGGTGTATCAGTTGGTTAAGGGCGCAAGCATTGACGAAATCAAAGCGGCAGGCCTTGACCCTTACTATGCAGACCACGACAGAGGTGTTTACCCAATATCGGCGGCGGGGAACCCCTTTACGGCAGCATATATTCAGTCTAAGGGCAATCCGATAGTTGACCTATATGAAAATATGGCTGCGGAACAGAAAGCCAGAGCAACCTATGAATGGCTGTTAAACCTTGCAGATGACCCGGATGTCATTGACCCGCTTAAATTCCTTCGTGAAAGGGAAGTCGTGCATTTCCAAAGATTTGGTGAGGCATTAAGAATAGTACAGGATTATTTGGATAGCAGGAGGCAATTTACTATGCCTAAACCCAAAGGCATGGAGTAGAATTGTTGAGCTTTCGGAGAGCTGGTGAGAAATTTAAACCAAACGGGGGAATCATGTTCCCCTGTCTACATAGGGCTTATATAGCAGGCTCTTGATTTTTTTTGTCACTGTGTTATAATACATGATAAATCAAGCAAGAATACTAATATACGCAATGAAGGGGAATAGTACAGAGCTGTCGTCTGCAATAGAGAACCGGTGGCTGGTGTAAACCGGTGCAGGACGCTTTAGAATCCACCCTCGAGCAGAAGGGCGAGATAAGCCTTTCCGGTTTGCAGCCGTTATTGTGCAAAAAAGCCGGGTCCTTGCAGGACCAATTAGGGTGGCAACGCGGGAAACCTCTCGTCCCTTCAGGGATTGAGGGTTTTTTGATTTTTTGCAGGCATGTCCTGACCCCAAAGCTTATCAATCGGGGACATTCCGCAAAAAGGAATACCCGCGTAGCAGCGGTGTGTCCCCATACTTAATATAAGGAGTTGATACTAAATGTTAGATTTAAAGTTTATAAGAACAAACCCCGAAGCAGTAAAGGAAGGGCTTTCCAAAAGAAGGGAAGACATTGATATTGACAGGTTACTTGAGCTGGATGAAAAAAGACGAAACCTTCTATCAGAGGCCGAACAGTTAAAGAACAGGCAGAATACGGTATCAAAGGATATACCCAGGCTCAAAAAAGAGGGCATGGATGTGGGGCCTATTTTGGAAGAAATGAAACAGCTGTCCGAAAACATCAAGCAGATGGATGGTAGTCTGCGTGAGCTTGACGGACAAATACAGGACATGATGTATTCAATACCCAATATCCCTCATCCTTCGGTGCCGGTTGGCGATACCGAGGAAGAAAACGTGCCGGTAAGGTACTGGGGTGAACCTAAAAAGTTCGATTTTGAATCCAAGGCCCACTGGGATATCGGGGCGGAGCTGGGAATTCTGGACTTTACCACAGCAGGCAAGATTACCGGCGCAAGGTTTGCACTGTACCGCGGCGCAGGAGCGGCCCTTGAGAGGGCACTTATCAGTTTCTTTTTGGATATACATATAAACCTGCACAACTATGAAGAGGTATTCCCACCCTTTATGGTACACCGTCACAGTATGGTGGGCACAGGGCAGTTGCCAAAATTTGAAGAGGATGCTTTCAAAGTGGAAAATACCGATTATTTTTTAATTCCTACGGCCGAAGTTCCGGTAACTAATATGTACAGGGAACAGATACTCGAGCCGGGAATATTGCCGATAAAGCATGTGGCTTACAGTGCCTGCTTCAGAGCCGAAGCAGGGTCCGCGGGAAGGGACACCAGGGGACTAATAAGACAGCATCAGTTTAACAAGGTTGAACTTGTCAAATTCGTTGACCCTGAAACCTCTTATAATGAATTGGAAACCCTGGTCAATGATGCTGAGCATATTCTGCAATTATTAAACCTTCCCTACAGGGTAAATATGATGTGCACCGCAGACCTTGGTTTTACCGCTGCAAAGAAGTATGACCTTGAGCTTTGGATGCCCAGCTATAATAAGTACGTCGAGATCTCGTCCTGCAGCAATTTTGAGGACTTCCAGGCAAGGAGGGCGGATATTAAATACCGACCCGCAATGGGTGAAAAGGCGCAGTATGTTCACACTCTGAACGGTTCCGGGCTTGCTGTGGGCAGAACGGTGGCGGCGATTCTGGAGAATTACCAGCAGGAAGACGGTTGTGTAATTATCCCCGAGCCGTTAAGGAAGTATATGTACGGCCTTGAAAAAATCGAAAAAAAGTAGTATAATGAGTTGACCGGCAGCTGTATAATATTATCGGCTGCTGGTCATATTATCCCTGTATGGCAGGTAAGCCATGTATTGCACCCTTTTGGCGGTTGACACTATATCTAATAGTTGCTATAATATCTTATGTGTCTAAAAGGGAAGGGTGTCCGAGCGGTTTAAGGAGCTGGTCTTGAAAACCAGTGACTCTGAAAGGAGCCGTGGGTTCGAATCCCACCCCTTCCGCCAGTAAAATTTAATTAAAAAATACGGAGAAGTACTCAAGTTGGCTGAAGAGGCGCCCCTGCTAAGGGTGTAGGTCGTGTAAGCGGCGCGAGGGTTCAAATCCCTCCTTCTCCGCCATTTTTTTATCTCAAGCGCCCGTAGCTCAGCTGGATAGAGTGTCTGACTACGAATCAGAAGGTCGTGGGTTCGAATCCCGCCGGGCGCACCAAAAATAAACCCCTTGATTTTTCAAGGGGTTTGTTGTTTTTTGATTGAGCATTGATTTCTATTTTGTGGGGTGTAAAAGTATCACTATTAAAGCTAAAAATTAATTCAAATTATCAATGTACAAATAATCAACAACCATCTAGAATCTGTTTTATAAAAAATTATTTAAAACTATTTTTATTCAGCATCATTTTCAAAATCATTCTTATATAACTGTTCATCATATCTCATAATATATTCCTGAAGAACAAAGAAGGATACACTTACATTATTCAATCCACCTACTTTTGTTGCATTTTTAAAATATGGTAAAGGTTCTTTAAGCATAATGGATTGCATAATAATTGAGGCAAATCTATAAATCTGTTCAATTATTGTGCTCATATGAGAGCATGTATGACTGCTTATATGTCCAAAAACATTCAAGCTTAATTGGTCATTATATCTTAATGATGGAATGAGAGTTGAACGAAACAATGAAAATTTAGTAGGATGTACAGATTCTGACAATACTTTCTTTATCTTTTTAATACTTAGAATATAATCATTTATACTTTCTTTATCAAAACCCACTTTTTGCAATGCTGGTTTAATTCTATTATGAATTTTCCCATATGCTATATTTTCTTCCCAAAATTTTTTCTCATCAAACTTTCCATCAGACATACTATATACATCAAATGTATTATCAAGCAATGCAACTATTGCTAATTCAATAGTATCAATTAATGTTCTTGTTATTATTCTAGCATTATCCTCATGTCCTAAGCATAATAGTTTCATATCTGCTACTAATAATGAACATATTTTACCTGTTAACAAAAAAATAGAATTGGGTAATTCTTTATTATTCTGATAACAATTAAATATTAATTCATGAAGTCTATAAATAAAAACTATACACAATTTGTAAGCAACTATCCAAATTGATAGACATTTTTCTACATCAATTTTGCATTCTTGTTCAGCTTCATTAAGCAATTGGTCTATATTCAAATTTCTAACTTCCTTAATATTCTTAACCTGTCTAAAATCATCTGTTACAGTTTTCCATATCTCTTCTACAATATCATTAAGTTCATTCAATTTATATTCTTGATTTGTTTTTAATACATTTTCATCCATTTACATCACCTTATTATTTTTATTTACACTATACATTATTAAAACTGTTACATTCATATTATACCATATCATACCAATTTTCTACTATATCATACAAAATCATGTTTTTGTATTAAAAAAAGAATACCGGATTAACCGGTAATCTTATTACTGCTGCTGACATTTATCCTGGTACTTAACTCTTGAGAATCCAAGTACCACTTTAAAGCCATAATCATTAATGCATTTCTTGAAACTCCTACCTCTCTCGCTATGTCCTCATACCTTTTCACTAAATCGGCGGAAGTCTTAAATCCTATTCGCTTTTTCTCGCTCATATTTCTCACCTCCTCACATCAAAAGGAACAGGGTAGGCAACATTATAAACAGCAACGCCCAGTCGTCAAGGGTAAAGGCTAAAGCCCTCCTGCGTCGCCCTTGACAACTGTGCTGTAGCTGTTTTTCCAAACATTGCCCCTGTTCCGTTAATGTGTCCTTTTTTTCATTAGAACGTAAATGAGAGCTCCTAAATAATATATATATATTTTTGCCTTCATGGCCAGCGCAGTGCTACGCTTCGACGCCGGCCATGACGCTATCGCTCCATCCTTCTTCCTCATAAGCATACTTTACCGACGTTCTAATCTCAATATCTAAATTGAATAGTTCATTTGTACCTATTATGCTTTAATGACTTAATTCCTATTTTACCAGGTACTTTGAGACTTCCGCTTTTATAATCAGCATTTATGTATTCAACGCCATCAATCCATACTTTATAAATCTCTTTGGATCCGAGATTTATAACCTGCTTATTACCCATATTTTTAAGTGCTTTTACAGCAGGACGAACAGTCTCATTTTTTAACTGGCCCATATATACCCTCCTTAATTGACGTTTCCACATTAAGCAGGGTATAATATATTTACCAACTGCTTTTGTGGTTGGTGCTGGAGAAACTCGCTACTCTTGTTGGGGGAAACGGGCTTCTCTTATTCTTTGTGCTTTTCTAGCCATTGTATAATGGCTTCTTTTTCATACCTTACTGTGTTACCTATCTTTATATACGGCATTCCATTTCTACGCCAATTATTAGCAGTATTTTTGCTTATTTTAAGCCATCTACACAATTCCTCGGTAGTAAGATATTCAGTTTTAACACTTAACACCTCCTTATTTTAATCTATTATATATTACAAACATTACCATGTCAACTTAATACATAACGCATTATAAATTTTAATAGTACAATATAACATTACATCACAATCCATCACACCGAAGGAACATAAAATAATCCCCTTTTTCTCAAGGGGGTTATAAACACATACCTTGTTTATTTAAACGGTTATTTCGGTTCTAGGAGCCTTGAAATTACTGGCTTTCATGTCTTATTTCCAAATTTTAGGGTGGTGTTACTGCCCCCCCTGTTAGTAGGGTGGGGGGGGAAAGGAATTTATGTAAATTCCTTCTTCAGATGAAAGATAAATGTTCACCATAGACACTATATTAATTTTACCATATAACGGTATTAATTACAAATGTTCTGCCACAAAAACCTCTAAAGGTATCATTGCTTAATAAATGTACCGCAAAACAACGAACATACGTTCCCATTAACTACGAATCAGAAGGTCGTGGGTTCGAATCCCGCCGGGCGCACCAAAAATAAACCCCTTGATTTTTCAAGGGGTTTGTTGTTTATATAAGCATTTATTTTTGCAGTTATAAAGGTATTAAAATCGAACCGGATTATTGTTTGTACTTATAAAACCTTTCAATCCTTTCGGAGTTGAAAGGTTTTATAAGTTCTTCATGGAAATATCGCTCTCTTAATAAAAACAATCAAAAAACAAAACTTTCACTCGTGCGGGTGAAAGTTTTGTTTTACGGGTGTCCGATTCTGTTGTTTATATTTAGGTAATCTGCGGTCTTTTGTAAAGTGGCGTTATATTAAGAGAATTAACTGATAATATGTAGAAAACTTTTAAGTATTTGGCAACACGGTTTTACAAAATTTAAGGCGCTCTGTGATTTATAATGGGGACAACTTAATACGGAAGATGAGGGATTGGGTACTGTAAAAGGGAAACAGCCAATGCAAACACTTGTGAACGGCGGGACTGGAAGAAAATGAATGAGGGGGTGGTTACCGGTTAGGGCTGAATGAAAAAACGGCTTGGATGTTCCGGCATAATCAGTACCCGAGGCAGGGATGCAAAGACTTGGTTTAAAAATTTAAGGAGGGGAACGAAATGAAAAGGAAAAGCTTGATTGTACTGATGCTTGTTATGACATTAGTGCTATCCCTGGTGGTCCCCGGTTATGCGAACCCGGGGGAACCGGCTCAAAATCAAAAAGGTCCGGCCTATCAGGCAATTCCCGCATTTGACCAAAGAATCGTTAAAACAGTTGACCTGGACAGGGCGTTAGAGCACATTCGCTACATGTCCAAAGAAATAGGCACCCGTCCCGGCGGCCTGGAGAATGAAAAAATTGCTGCCGAATATATTGATAATTACTTTAAAAAGTTAGGCTATGACACAGAGATTCAAACGTTTAATGTAGGTAACCAGTATATTGGTAATATTACCGTGCACGATGCCGAGGATTGGTTTGGGCAAGGCGACTGGGGTTTTAACGAATGGCACGGTACGGTATGGGAAACAGGGGCCTCACGCAGCGGCCTGATCACCGGTGACGATTCAAAGGTCAGCGGATACGTGGTCGACTGTGGAACAGGCGGCGCCGATGAATTCCCGGCAGATGTTGAGGGGAATATTGCACTGGTAGAACGGGGCGAATCCTTTAATAACCTGGTATCCAGGGCCACGAATGCCGGCGCTGTTGGTCTATTGATATATTCTGTTACAGGAAGCAGGGGCCAATATGGCTCGGCCTTCAGCCCAAATGTATCTGCTGATATTCCGGTTCTGGGGCTTGCCCTTGCCCAGGGTCAGTGGCTCAAAGAGATGGCGGCTGAATTCCCGGTGTATGTGGATATCCAGACCTGGTCCTACACCGACCTGACTTCACAGAACGTAGTAGCCTTTAAACCGGCTAAGGATGCCGATGCGCCCATTGTGGTTATCGGCGGTCACTACGACAGCGTTGTAGGTGCTCCCGGGGCCAACGACAACCTTTCGGGCACCGCAGTGGTTATGGAGCTGGCACGGGTATTCAAGAGCGTAAACACCGATTATGAGATACGGTTTGCCGTATGGGGATCAGAGGAAAGAGGTCTGTTGGGTGCACGTGAATACGTGAACCGGTTAAGCGATGAGGAGATAGAGCGTCATATAGCCAATTATAATGCAGATATGGTAGCAACCTCCGAATACGAGAGGGCACCCTATTTCTTTGTTGAGACTGTTGACGGAAATCCCAACATTGTTACCGAAACGATGCTTGCGGCAGCTGACCGACTGGGCTATGATGAAGTCCGTCACTCACGGTTTAGCTCAAGTGACCATGTACCCTTCCATAATGCGGGCATACCGGCAGCTCTGTTTATCTGGCTGGGCGGAGAGGGAACTCCTCAAAATTACACAATAGAGCGTTTCTATCATACACCCCAGGATACCCTTGAGGAAAACGTCTGCCCGGACAGGCTGCAGCTGGCTCTTGAAGTCATAGGAGCAGCGGTGTTTGATGTGGTGAGAAAGCCGGTTCCGGCACTTGAAAGAAGTGCTGTTGGGAGAGAGCGCTAATTAATGTAATTAAATGCAAAGCAGATAATAGTGTGCTGGGCTCGGGAATATTCCCGGGCCTGTACCAAAATTGTATTGTAAACCGGTGTGTTTTATAATAGGGCTAAACAAAGCGTATTTATATAAATGCCGGCGTTAAGTGAAGGGAGTTTTGAAGATGCCTGCCTTTTACTGGTGTTTTAAGTGTGAACATGCTTTTAATAAGGACGGGGAATATAACGGCAGGAAAGTCAGGCCGGGTAGGAGAGGCGGCTGCTTCTGCCCCTTTTGCGGAGCTTCCTATATGGATACGCTGGACTGGGAATCATTTATCTTCGGCCCGGCTTCTGCCAATAATTACCCTGATCAGCCGGTTGACGGCTGCTATTATCCGTTATACCCCACCATTTAACATCAGATAATCCTGTCTGTTAATTCATGTGCCAATCACAAGGCCCTATGTTCGAAACCCGCCGGGCACACCAATAAAAGAAAGGCTGCTTATGATGCGGCCTTTCTTTATTTCACACAAACGTATAAAAAGGTTTTTGGTTTTTTATGAAGAATTATTTCCGGATAGGGCGGGGCAGGTTATAATAAGTATAATTAGCCTGCAATGACCATAAAGTCTGAAGAGGATATACAAATCCGGTAAACGTACAAGCTCCGGGAGGGTTAGCTATGTTAATAATGATACTTGTATCACTGCTGCTTGTTGGTGTGGGAATACTTATAAAACATTTTAAGTGGTATTGGCTGATTTCCGGCTACAATACGATGCCTTCCCAAAAGAAGAAAAATGTTGATACCGAGGGGCTGGGCAATCTCCTGGGCAATTCCATGTTTGTTATTGCCGGCATATTGCTCCTTGGCGCATTGATAAACAGCATGGGATATACGTGGGGAATAACGGCGGCCTTCTTTATAATGAGCATATATATTATCTGTTTGCTTGTTGCTGCACAAAAATACGACCATAACGAAAAAACCATGAAGGACAGAGTTATTTTGATTGTTCTTATTGCTGTGCTGGCAGTGATACTGGGCGGCTCGGCAGGCCTTGTGTTTTCTGGCAGAGGGCCGCAACAGGTGGAGATAAATTCAGGAAATGTCATCATAAAGGGATTATACGGAATCACAATACCTGTAAGCCGGATAAAAACCGTTTCGCTGGAAGACAATATGCCCGAGGTGCTGGCCAAAACAAACGGGTTTAATGCGGGAGAGGTATTAAAGGGAAATTTTCGGCTTGAGGAGCTGGGGGAAGCAAAGCTGTTTATCCAGTCACGCAGTGGACTGTATGTATTTATTATTACCGTGGAAGGTAATACGGTTATAATAAACCATAAGGACGACCAGTTAACCAAAGAATTGTATGATAAGCTGCTGTCGGTTACTGATTAGTATCTGGCATAGACGGTAAGCAAAGGGGCTTGCCGGAGCATTGGCGGCCGGCATCCTTGGTTCGCAAAGGGAGGGGCAAGGCATTGAAGGAATCAACAGAAATAATATATGTAAACGGTAACGTGATAACCATGGATAAGGAATGTCCCAGGGCGGATTATATTATAGTAAGGGACGGTGTAATACAGGAGACAGGTAAAGCAAAGAAAAGCAACCGTTTTAAGAATACAGCAAGCATTGTTGACCTTGGAGGCAAAACCGTGCTGCCCGGTTTTACCGATTGTCATATGCACCTTGTTAGTTACAGCCACAGAAAGGAGCGGGAAGCAGACCTGACCGGTGCAAGGTCGGCGGATGAACTTATAGAAAGGGTAAAGCGTTTTATTGCCGAAAAAGATTTAAAGCCCGGCGAATGGGTCGTGGGCGCAGGCTGGAACAATGAAGATTTTCCGGACAGGATGCTGCCCGATAAAAAAATGCTGGATTTAATTTCTGCAGTCCATCCCATCAAGCTGACCAGGGCCTGCTATCATCTGCATTCGGTCAATAGCCTTGCCTTAAACCTTGCGGGGATAGGCAGGGATACATCCGACGTATATGGAGGGAAAATTGACAGGGACGCCGGAGGTTTTCCGACCGGCATTCTCATGGAAAACGCAATCGGCCCGGTAAATGACTGTATACCGGGGATTAGGGGCAAGGGACTGCTTAAAAGCCTTATAGTGAAGGGATGTACCGATCTGGCAGAGGCAGGAATAACCACCGTCCATACCGATGATTTCTCGTATACGCAGGATAAAAAAAGCCTCCTTGAAGCCTATTACGAGCTTGACCGGGAAAACGCACTTCCCATAAGGGCAGTGCTTCAGATGAGGATTACAAGACCCGGGGATATTGATGCCTTTACAGCCCTTGGGATAAGACCCGGGAAAACGCTGGGAAGGCTTACTTACGGTGCTATAAAAATAGTGGCCGACGGCTCCCTGGGTGCAGGGACCGCAGCATTAACCGAACCCTACTCCGACCGGCCCGGAAACAGGGGGATGTTTACCTTTGAAGAACATTATCTGGAGGAAATGATTGCAAAGGCCTTTGAACGGGGATTCGATGCAGCGGTGCATGCCATTGGAGACAGAGCCTATGAAACCGTGTTGAACTTGTTTGGGAAGTACAGGAATATTATAGAGGATAAGGGGCTGCGCCCGTCAATAATACATTGCCAGATTGGCAGCAAACGTATCCTTGACAAAATGAAGGACCTTGATATTACAGCAAATATACAGCCGGTGTTTATCAATTCCGACTGGAAGATGGCCGAGAGCAGGATAGGAAAAGAAAGGCTGGAGTACAGCTACTGCTGGCAGAAATACATGGATATGGGCATACGATGTGTCGGAAGTTCCGATGCGCCCATTGAGCCCTTTGCTCCGCTATACGGCATATATTCTGCCGTTACGCGGAAGGACCTGGAGGGCAGGCCTGCGGGAGGCTGGTTAACAGAGCAGAAATTAACGCCGGGCCAGGCTTTGAGGCTGTTTACTGTCAATCCCCCCTACCTAACACGGCAGGAGAATTGTCTGGGAAGTATATCAAGGGGCAAACTGGCGGATATGATAGTTCTGTCGGAGGATATATTCACAATGCCCCATGAAAGAATAAAGGAAATTGAAGTTATCAGTACCATCGTAGGTGGACAGGCAGTATAGAAACGCCGTATAACTTTTTCACCAAAAAAAACCTCTCCTCATAATATGTACTGCAAAAGAGGGGAGGTGAAGTTATGTCTTCGAACAGTATGAGCGGCTTCTTTGGAAGAGGATTTGACACCCTGTTTCTGCTGCTGATTATAATAATAATTTTCTTTGCTTTTGATCTGTAAGCCGGCAGCATGCGAAAACACGCCGGGGCCCGTTTCACTTCCTTTTCCCTGATTTCTTACTGCAGACAGAGTATCGGGGCAACTCCGCCAAACCCGGCAGCCGGACGCCCTAAAGAAAAAAGCAGTCTGTTAATTAAAATAGGCTGCTTTTTTTAATCCAGTGACGGGCATCCCTTCCGGTGCATACTATCAGAAACGCTAATAAAAGTAAGCTGCATGAAAGAGTTGTCTCCGGATAGGGGTAACCGGGGAATTTGTGTAATAAGGGCATGATACACGGGCTACAATCCGACCGAACTCCGTATGGTGGTTTAGGACTTTAAGATATGCTAAACGGATAACAGCAATAAAAAGGGCCTCTGCAATAAGAGGTCCTTTTTATTGCGTGCATGAAACTAATGGGCCTGCCTGATAACCGTCTCGGACTGTTTGTATGTTTCCACCAGACGCTGGTCAGGCTTGTCATAGGGACGGTACCATCCCCTGTTTACCGCCAGGTCCATCATAGAACCATTGCCCGCCAGAATTTGGGTGAGTGCGGCTGTATACATGGTCCTGAGTTCGGGGGTTGACGTTTTCAAAACCGCCATCAAATATGCCGAAGCGGCGGCTTCTCCACCCATCAGCATATCATTTGCCACCATTTCATCGTTTGCCTGCTTGCCCGCTCCTGTGAGTGCGTTCAGTAATGAAGGCATTTCAGTGCACCTCCCTGGTATGAACTACATTATTCTCGTTAATAAACTGCTGTATGCCCTTAATTCGGCCTTCCGCCGCCAGTATGGTAGCTTCTGTCATCCTTTGAAGCTCCTGGTCACTTGCCAGGGCCCGGGCTGCCTTTACCTTGGTAAGGGCGTTTGTTTCCATTTGAAGCAATTCTGTCAGGGACAGCATCTCAGCATCTGATAAATCCCTCAATTTATTCGCCTCCTATGCAATAATTCCTTATTATTGTTTTCTGGGGAGGGTAAAAATATGTGCCCCGGTAAAACGTTTTTCATTAAAGGAATTTGAAGAATACAACACGAATATTTACAGGAATACGTAAAAGAAACGGTGGACAGGTTGGTTAAGGAAGGTGATATTTTGAAAGAATTGTTTCCTGCAGGTATTTTTATTACTCTAATATTTAATATAGCCGGTTTTTTCATAATGGGTTACGATAAGAAGATGGCCGGAAAAGGGAAATGGAGGATACCCGAAAAAACTTTGATTATTATTTCTGTTTCTGGAGGAGCTGTGGGTGTTATGCTTGGAATGAAGCACTTTCGCCACAAGACAAGACATGCATTATTTGTTTATGGTATGCCGTTTCTGGTACTGTTTAATCTGGCAGTGTTCTTTTACATTTACAGATTTCTTTTATAGGCATATTTGCTTGCTGCATTAAGCAAATTATCCTATGGATAACTATCATCAAAGGAGTTGAACAAATTATGGATTTTGAAAGGCTGAAAAAGCAGATAGAATTTATAGAAGAAATCGATAAAATAAAGCACGTTTTAAGGAAAACCCTGTTGATGGACGGGTCAAGGCACGAAAACGATGCGGAACACTCTTGGCATTTGGGGATTATGGCGGTACTGCTTTCGGAATATGCCAATACCAAAGAGCTTGACGTGCTGCACGTGGTGAAAATGGTACTGGTGCATGATATTGTGGAGATTGATGCCGGAGACACTTTTTGTTACGATGAAAAGGGAGCGCTGGACAAGCGGGAAAGGGAGGAGAAGGCGGCGGACAGGATATTCAATATACTCCCTGCAGACCAGGCCCGGGAATTAAGAGACCTGTGGGAAGAATTTGAGGAATGCGCGACACCCGAGGCCAGTTTTGCCGCAAGTCTTGACAGGCTTCAACCGCTGCTTCATAATTACAGGACCTGCGGCAGGTCATGGAAAAAACACCATATAACAAAGGACAGGGTGATAGAGAGAAACCGGCACATAGAGAAGGGCTCCCGGCAGCTGTGGGCCTTTGTGGAAGGATTGATAGAGGAATCGGTGAAGAAAGGCTACCTGCCTGAATAGCAGTGAACAATAAGCATACCGGAATAAGGAGGGGTATTATGTCAAAGAAAAGGGTATACATAACGAGGCCTATACAGGATGAAGCGATAGTTTTGTTAAAGGAAAACTTTGATGTTACCATGAACCATGAGGACAGGGTGGTGGACAGGGACGAGCTTATGGGTGCCGTAGAAAATGTGGACGCTCTTTTATGCCTGATAAACGATAATGTGGACAGGGAGATAATAAACCGGGCGGCGGGAGTTAAAATAATAGCCAATTATGGAGTGGGATACAACAATATTGACGTCCGGGAGGCTTCCAGGAAGGGCATTATAGTAACCAATACCCCCGATGTTCTTACCGATGCGACTGCTGACCTTGCATGGGGCCTTTTGCTGGCAGCGGCAAGAAGGATAGTGGAATCGGATAGATTTACAAGGGAAGGCAAGTATAAAAGCTGGTCTCCAACCCTGCTTCTTGGGCGCAGCGTAGCCGGAAAAACTCTGGGGATTATAGGTGCCGGCAGAATAGGCAAGGCGGTCGCCAAAAGAAGTATTGGGTTTGATATGAAGGTTTTGTATCATAACAGGAACAGGGACGATAATATGGAAAAAGAATTCAATGCAGAATGGACAGACATGGAGACACTGATTAGGAAAGCGGATTTCATTTCCCTTCATGTACCCCTGACAGACCAGACCCATCATATGATAGGCGCCCGGGAGTTTGAAACCATGAAGGACACTGCCATACTAATAAATACCTCCAGGGGCCCCGTGGTGGATGAGAAGGCACTGGTAAACGCTCTTAGGCAAAGGCTGATATGGGGAGCCGGGCTGGATGTATACGAAAGGGAACCACAGATTGAGGAAGGCCTTAATGACCTGGATAATGTTGTCCTTGCCAGCCACATAGGCAGCGCTACTGTAGAGGCCAGAACCAGTATGGCAATGATGGCCGCCAGAAATATACTATCGGTTCTAAACGGAGGACAACCCCTCACCCCGGTGAATATTAAGCCCCGTTAAGCCTTTTTGATTTCGTCGATTATCTCGTTAATTATGTCCTTAACGTGAGACATTCTGTTTACCCTATATACATTATCCCCGGCAAAGGCGAAACCGCCCAGAAGGTTACCCTGCTGCGCATTAATCAAAGCATCCGCTATACAGTAGGGTGACTTTGCGGGGTTACATGATCTGAGACAATTGGACAGGCACTTAAAGGGCTTTTTGATACCTGCTTCCACATCCGTTAGAAAGTTGTTCCTAATTGCTCTGCCGGGCATCCCGACAGGGCTTTTTATTATAATCACATCGTCTTTTTCTGCGTTTATATATTGATTTTTAAACTCCTGGGAAACATCGCACTCGTAGGTGGCAACGAAGCGGGTTGCCATTTGGAATCCCGATGCGCCCGCCGAGAGTACCCCGACGGCGTCATCACCGTCATAAATGCCTCCCCCTGCGATTACAGGGATACTTTTGCTGTATTTTTCCTCAAAGGGTTTGATTGCAAGGAGCACTTCCTCAACAAGCCTGGTAAGCGGGTATTCCGCTATATTTTTGAGCTGTTCAAAGGTAAACCCAAGGTGTCCTCCCGCCCTTGGACCTTCTACCACTATGGCATCCGGCAGGTAATTGTATTTTCTGTCCCAATGCTTGCACAGCACCGCCGCTGCCTTTGCGGAGGATACAATAGGGGCAATTCTGGTGATGGAATCCCGGACAAGGCTTGGGAGCTTCAGCGGCAACCCCGCCCCTGAAAAGATAATATCAATTTTTTCTCTGACGGCGGTTTGAACCATTTCCTCGAAGTCGTTTAAAGCTGTCATTATGTTGACGCCTATGACTCCCGATGGGCTCGCCTGGCGGGCTTTTCTAATATTATAGGCCAGGGCTTCCCTGTTAGCCTCCTTCTTGTTGCGCAGGTATCCCGACAGGCCAAAACCGGGTTCAACCCCGGAAATTACACCTATTCCGCCATTGTTGGCTACGGCAGAAGCCAGTCTCCACATAGATACCCCAACCCCCATACCCCCCTGTACTATGGGCAGGCAGGGTTTAAGTTCGCCTATTTTCAATTCGGGAATTAGCATGTAAACACCTCTTTATTTTAGTACCAGGTTATAATACCAGTCTACAACATTATATACTTTAATTACAGGCAATACAACAAATATTTCATATTAATCAGGTATTTACCGTTTTAACCCGGGGAATTACCGGGTTTCTCCGGCACCCCTATTGATTAATCTAAATTGTATGATATAATTTAATTGAACAGAATAACACAGGGGAGCTGGGTTAACCGGCTGAGAGGGATATATTCCGACCCTAATACCTGATCTGGGTAATGCCAGCGTAGGAAGTAGGCTTTGCTGCCCGCTGCCCGTTTGAGGTACGGGCAGTTTTGTTTTTTTGCCAGATTATTCCCTCGAAAATAGTATGTGTTTGCTTGTGATTAATATTCAAAATTATAAAGGGAGGTGAGCCAAATGGCTTATGTTAATGTGAGCCTTCAGGTTTTACCGGTGGTACCGGAGGAGCGCATTTACCCTGTTGTGGACAGCGTAATAGAAATGATAGCAAAAAGTGGAGTGAAATACGAGGTAGGACCTATGGAAACGACAATGGAGGGGGAATTTGACCGGCTTCTCTCAATCGTTAAAAAGGCCCAGGAGATATGCACTGAGCAGGGAGCAAAAAGGGTCGTTTCAATCGTAAAGATTGATTATAAACAGGAAGGCGTGACCATCGATGAAAAGGTCGGAAAATACAGGGGGTAAGGGTGTGATTAGGCCCAGGCAATGGTGGATGCATTCTGTCCGATGGCCATGGTTGGCAAACATAGGAAGTGACGGTGTGATTAGGCCCCAGCTGGCAGCAGGATTTATTCTATTGGTTGTATGGGAGGTCGGGGTACGGGCAGGAAATATACCTGCCTATATACTGCCTGCCCCTTCACAGGTTGCGGTTTCGCTGGCCGCAAACCTTCCGCTGATAGCCGCCCATACCAGGGTCACCCTTTACGAAGCGATGGTGGGGTTTGTCATAGCGGTTGTATTTTCCTTTGTAACGGCGTTTGTTATGGATAGTATACCTATAGTAAAAAAGGCCTTATACCCTATTCTGGTTATCAGTCAGACGGTGCCCATAATAACCATAGCTCCCCTTTTTGTCATTTGGTTCGGGTACGGGCTGCTGCCCAAAGTAATAGTGGTTTCCCTGGTATGTTTTTTCCCGGTGGTTGTTAGCTTTATGGGAGGCCTTGAAAGCGTAGACAGGGATATGTTTAATTTGCTAAAAAGCATGGGAGCAAGCAATATGCAAATTTTCCGGCTGCTTAAGCTGCCCGGTGCTCTCCCTTCCCTGTTTTCCGGTATGAAGATATCGGCAGCCTACAGCATTATGGGAGCGGTTATTGGAGAATGGCTGGGGGCAAAAGCCGGCCTGGGTGAATTTATGCGAAGGTCCATGCATTCCTTTGCTGTGGACAAAACCTTTGCAGCGATAATCGTAATAACAGTATTAAGCCTTGGGGTTTTTGAACTTATAAGGCTTTTGGAAGGCTATTTTATGCCTTGGACAAAATTCGCAGACCAAAAAAATGATTAGTATTCGAGGAGGAAAGCAGTATGAAAAAAGCTATATTGGTAACTTTTATACTTGTGTTAATGCTATCGATTGTTTCGTGTAAATCTGAAACCGGCAAAGTCACCGTATTGCTGGACTGGGTTCCCAATACCAACCACACGGGGCTTTACGCCGCATTGGAACAGGGTTACTTTGAAGAGGAAGGCCTGGATGTGGAAATACTCCAGGTTAACGAGGGAGGCACCGCCCAGCTTGTGGCTGCCGGACAGGCGGATTTCGGGATAAGCTATCAGGAAGAGGTAACCTATGCCCGGGTAGAAGAGATTCCGGTGGTTGCAATAGCTGCCATAGTACAGCATAACACATCCGGATTTGCATCTCCGGCGGAAAAGGGAATAGAAAGCCCTGCCCATTTTGAAGGCAAAAAATACGGGGGATGGGGTTCGCCGGTGGAAGAGGCCATACTAAGAGCCATGATGGACAAATACGATGCGGATTTTGAAAAACTGGAGATGGTGACTATAGGCTCTGCGGACTTTTTCACCAGTGTTACAAAGGATGTGGATTTTACCTGGATTTATTACGGGTGGGACGGAATAGCCTCCGAAATCAGGGGTATGGACCTAAACTTTATAAATCTCAGGGATGAGGACGAAGCCCTTGATTTCTATACGCCGGTTATTATTGCATCCGAACAGACCATAGAACAAAACCCAAAACTGGCTGAAAAATTTCTAAGGGCGGCAACAAAGGGATATGAATATACCATTGACAACCCGGAAGCGGCTGCGGAGTTTCTTTTAAAGGCATCACCGGAGCTTGACAGGGATCTTGTAATCAAAAGCCAGCAGTATCTGAGCAAGGAATACAGGTCGGATGCGCATGCCTGGGGGCACATGAAAAGGGAAGTCTGGGAAAACTATGCGAGATGGATGTATGACAGGGAACTTATTGAGAGCATGATAGATGCCGACAATGCCTTTACGAATGAATTTTTGCCGGGTGAGTAATAATGAAGAAGATTGAGGTTATCGGTGTATCCAGCAGATATGAGGAACTCCAGGTGATTGACGACATATCGCTTTTCGCGGAGCAAAACGAGTTGGTTTCCATATTAGGTCCCAGCGGCTGCGGGAAAAGCACCCTTTTTAACATAATATCGGGGCTTATTAAGCCTGACGGTGGGAAGGTGCTGATAGACGGGCAGGAGCATACAGGCAAACTCGGTCGCGTGAGCTATATGCACCAGAAAGACCTCCTGTTTCCGTGGAGGAACATTATCGACAATGTCTGTATACCGCTCGTTATAAAGGGCGAAAGTATTGAACAGGCCAGAAGCAAGGCGGACAAATATTTCGGGGTGTTCGGCCTTCAGGGCTTTGAGGATAAATATCCTTTCCAGCTTTCGGGGGGGATGAGGCAGAGGGCCGCCCTTTTAAGGACCTATATGTCCAAAAGCGATATAATGCTGCTGGATGAACCCTTTGGAGGGCTGGATGCTATAACCAAAAGAAAGATGCAGGAATGGCTGCTGGGGATAATACACAGGCTGAACAGTACCATACTGTTTATTACCCACGATATAGACGAGGCTATATTCTTGTCAGACAGGATATACCTTTTTACCGAACGTCCGGCATCGGTAAGCCGGGTCTTTTCTGTGAATATAGAAAGGCCGCGGGGAAATAAAACCTTTACTTCAGATCGGTTTAACAGTTTAAAGGAAAGCATACTGGAATACCTTTAGGAGGTTTGTAAATGGCTGTTTTTGACTCGATAGCGGATGAGTACGACAAGTGGTACAAAAGCAAAATGGGAAGGTTCGTCGATGAGGTGGAAACCCGGCTTGTCTTTGATATGTTTTTACCCCGGCAGTATAACAGTGTGCTGGATGTAGGCTGCGGTACCGGTAATTTCAGCATAAAGCTTGCGATGCATAATTGTAAGGTTACGGGAATAGATTTATCAAGGGAGATGCTGGCTGCAGCAAGGCGTAAGGCAGGGTATGAAAAGCCGGATATTTTGTTTAAACAGATGGACGTGTATAATCTTGAATTTCCGGACCGGCATTTTGATGATGTGTTTTCCGTGGCGGCCTTTGAGTTTATAACGGAGCCCCAAAGGGCCTACAGGGAAATGTACAGGGTATTAAAGCCGGGAGGAAGGCTTTTGATAGGCACGATAAACCCGGAAAGCAAATGGGGGCAGATGTATAAAAGCGAAGAGTTCCGGCGGAACAGCATCTTTAAATATGCAAGGTTTATGACTATGGATGAACTTAAGGGGCTTGACAGGGACAACCTGAAAAGGACCGGAGAGTGTCTGTTTATTCCACCCGATGCTGACGAAGAAAGCATATCCTGGGATGAGGAAAATAGGCTTTCGGGAGAAAACGAAGGAGGGTTTATATGTGCGCTGTGGAGAAAGTGAGAGTTATACACTAATTTGGACTTGACGGGGACAAAAAGCCCTTCCAAATGATTGTTAAAAAATGGAAGTATTTATCCGGACAGAGGGCGATTTTGTCGTCCTCTTAAAGTTTTACCGAAGGATTGGAGGAAAGGGAGGGTTTTTAGCGAATATTCTAGTATACTAAGTTTTTTGCGGGGAGAATTCTTATGGAAACAAAATACGGGCAATATTCTACAGATATTATAAACGGCATGATAGACTGGGTGAGGGTAATAGATGCCCGCCACCGCATTGTTTTTATGAACAATGCAATGAAAGACCAGACAGGAGATTTTATCGGAAAGAAGTGTTACCAGGGGTTAGGCCTTGACAGTCCGTGTCCCAACTGTATTACCGATGAGACATTAAAAACCGGCAGAATACATTTGAAGGAGGAGACGGTGGGAGGCAGAACTTTCTCGGTAGCCAGTTCTCCCATCAGGGATGAGACGGGAAGGGTCTGCAGTGCGGTGGAGGTTTTCAGGGACATCACAAAGGAAAAAACGTTGGAGATAAGTATCAAGGAGCAGAATAAAAAGTTTAACGCCAACCTGTGTTTTGCCAAAATGCTGCAGCAAAAGATGCTGCCCGAAAAGGGTATTGTGAACGGATATCTTTCTATAGATTATTCATATATACCATGCGAAATGCTAGGCGGTGACTTGTTTGATGTTTTCCCTGCAGACGACCGGAGCACTGCAATTTATATATTTGATATTGCAGGGCATGGCATCATGTCCTCCATGATAACTATGTTTGTACGGCAGACGGTAAGGGCCCTGGCTGAAGGGGGCTGTTCCCCTTCGTCGGTGTTAAGGGGTCTTTCGCAAAAGTTCAACCAGCTTGGCCTTGAAAGCGACAGCTTTATTACAATCCTATACGGCATATACCACCGGGAAAATTCAACCTTCACCTATGCCAATGGCGGTCATAACCCACCTCTGCTGCTGCGGAAGGGAAGCGCCCGTTTTGTTGAGGGGACGGGAATCCCCATATGCAGTCTGTCAGAGTGTTGCGAATACCAGCAGTACAAGCTGGAGCTGGAAAGGGACGATTTTTTGTATTTATACACCGATGGAATCACCGAGGCACGGAATACAGCCGGAGAATTCTTCGGGCTGGAAGGTCTGGCCCGGGCGGCAGAACAAAGCGTAAGCATAAATGGCATCATTAAATCGGTGGAAAGCTTCTCCCAGGGAAAACTGACGGATGATATTGCGATACTAAGCGCAGAAATACTATAGAATAATAGTATTAGCACGTTTTATAGTACCATTTCCATGCCAAGCTCTTTTGAACGGGCAGCGGCCTTTATCACGGCTTTGTTTACAGTATTCTCCAGGCCCATGCTTTCAAAAACCTCCATGGCAGCGAAGGTTGTTCCCTCCGGGGATGTTACCTTTTTTCTCAGGGAGGAGGGGTCTTCGTTGGTATCCATGAGCATCTTTGCTGCTCCATAAAGGGTCTGGAGCAGAAGTTTCTTAGCCACTTCCCTTGAAAGGCCGGCGGAAACCGCTGTTTTTTCCATTAGTTCAACCATGTAATAAAAATATGCGGGCCCGCTCCCCGAAAGGCCTGTTACTATATCCATATTTGCCTCATCCACCACAACAACCTCCCCTAAAGCTTTAAACAACCTGCATGCGGCGGATAGATGGCTTTGATTGGCATATCTTCCCTTTGCAACTGCCGTTGCAGACTCCCCGACTGCACAGGAAGTATTGGGCATACACCTAATCACCCGCAGCTTTTTGTCAACATAATTTTCTATGGTTACAGTGGTTACCCCTGCCACTACCGAAATAACCAGCTGTTTTTCGCTGATAGCCGGCTTTATCTCCTTCAGCACATCCGGTATATCCTTGGGTTTTACCGCTATGATTATTGCTTCGGCATTGTCTAATACCTTTTTTGTGTCGGCTACACAATTTACATGGTATTTTTTGCTTACCTCAAGCAGGCGCTCTTTGTTTTCTTTATTTGCCACCCAGATTTTTTCACCCTTTACAACCCGTTTTGTGATAAGACCATTTATCATGGTCTTGGCTATAGACCCTGCACCGATAAATCCAATATTATTGAACATATTGCTTTCCCCCTTTTAAATGACTGTAATAAAAAAACCCTTTCATCCTCAAACAGAGGACGAAAGGGGTGCTTCCGCGGTACCACCTCAATTGGCCATACAAGTAAGGCCCGGCTTATTACCAACCATCATTGATAAGCCCTGGTAACGGGAGGCAGCCCGGGATGGTTCATCACCACCTGCTCAGGGATGGGTTTCGAAAACCCGCTCTTGTGCCTGGCCTTTCAGCCATGGGCCGGGCTCTCTGCAGAGCATAGGATTTCTACTGTTTCCCTTCATTGCGACGGTTTTTCAATTGAAAACAATTCTAGCATATACGTAACCACAAGTCAATAAAGTTTTACCGGGATTTTTTACCATACTTCTTCTTGCCGGCGGTACGTTTTGTAGAAACGGAATCAGTGTTTGGAAGTTTTACGTTGACATTGTCTCCCTCATCCGATGTGTATGCGATTTGTCCTTTGTTTTTATCGTTGGATTTTCCCATGGTCTTTGCACCCCTTCTTTGGTTTTGGGAACATGCCAATAAGGACTGTCCCCTTTAATCTAGTGTTTGCTAAAGAATATAAATTATCCAAAATTCCCCTCAAGCAGTATTTCACCAATTTTGTATACGTTCCCCGCCCCTACCGTTAGCAATAAATCTCCATCCTGCAAATTTTCTGAAAGATGGCGGGCTATATCCTCAAACCCGGCGAGATAGATGACATCCTTTCCCCGGTTTGACATTTCTTTGACCAGATGGGTGGAATGAATCTCTCCCGTATCCTTTTCTCTGGCGGCATATATATCGGTTACTATTACCCTGTCGGCATTGTTAAAGCTACGGGCAAAATCTTCAAACAAAAATTTTGTTCTTGTATAGGTATGGGGCTGAAATACACACCAGATTCTGTTGTGGGGGAAGTTTTCGGCTGCCTCAAGGGTTGCCCTTATTTCTGCGGGATGATGGGCATAATCATCAATCACGGTAGCCCCGTTGTATTTCCCCTTTATTTCAAAACGGCGGTGTGTTCCGGTAAAGACTGCAAGGGTGGTTTTGACTGTGTTAATGTCAATTCCTAATATAAGGGCTATGGAAATAGCGGCCAGTGCATTGAGAACATTATGCTGACCGGGAATGGCCAGTTTGATTGTTTCAAGGTACGCATTCTTGCTGTATAATTCAAAGGCAGGACATCCGCTGTTGTCAAAGGTAATATTTTTTGCAAAAACCTGTGCTTCATCGGTAAGCCCATAGGAAATTACATTGCAGGAAAGGCCGGAAACAATTTCAGTAAGAACAGGGTCGTCATGAAAGGCAACTACCCAGCCGTTATCCGGAATCAGACCTGCGAATTTAGCAAAGGCCGATTTTATATGATTCAGATCCTTGAAATAATCAAGGTGGTCCTGGTCAATATTCAGGATTACAGCTATATAGGGGTGGAATTTTAAAAAGTTTTCCTTATACTCGCAGGCTTCAGTAACAAGGTATCGATTTTGTCCCACTTTAACGTTACCGCCAATTTGGTCCAATTCCCCTCCTATAAGAAGGGTTGGGTCAAGGCCGGCATTTTCCGTGATGAGGGATACCATTGAGGTTGTAGTTGTTTTACCGTGGGCGCCGGCAATGGCAATGGAATATTCAAACTGTTTCATAAGCAGGCCCAGCATGCTTGCCCTGTCAATGGTTTTGATGCCCTTTTCCCGGGCAGCCTCCAGTTCGGGGTTGTATACATCTACCGCCGATGTATATACAACAAGATCGGGGTTCTTAATGTGCTCCCTGCTGTGCCCGTGGAAAAATTCAACTCCCTGGGCTTTAAGCTTGTCGGTGATGGTCGAAACGCTCCTGTCCGAACCGGAAATTCTGTGGCCCCTTTTGAGAAGTATATGGGCGATACCGCTCATGCTTATTCCGCCAATTCCGACAAAGTGTATGTATAATTTTTTGCCCTCTATTAAATCCAATAGCATAAAAGCCTCTCCTTTCATATAAGGAATGGGGACACACCGTTGCTAACGGGTATTCCTTTTTACGGAATGTCCCCGATTGATAGTCTTTGTGGTGGGGGACACACCGCTTTCAATAAGGTCAGGGGACACACCTTTATAGCAGGTATTCCTTCATGGCCAAGGAATGTCCCCATTAGAATTCCTTTTTACGGAATGTCCCCGATTGATAGTCTTTGTGGTGGGGGACACACCGTTGCTAATAAGGTCAGGGGACACACCTTTATAGCAGGTATTCCTTCATGGCCAAGGAATGTCCCCATTAGAATTCCTTTTTACGGAATGTCCCCGATTGATAGTCTTTGTGGTGGGGGACACACCGCTGCGGTTATTTTTATTATTGCCTGTTACGGTGAAATTTTACATTTTATAAAAATTATATCACAATATATTATATGAAATACCATCATTTAGTTGAACATATGCAAAAAAACGAATAAAATTAGATTATAGTATAAGAATATTCGTGTGGAGGAAGAGGTTATGAACAGATTGAAGAGAAATGAACGGATTGCTGCGTTGGTTAAAATATTAACCGATAATCCCAACAAACTATTTTCCCTCAGCTATTTTGTAAAAATTTTGAATGCTGCCAAATCCACTATAAGTGAAGATATTGTTATAGCCAAAAACGCCTTTGAGGAATTGGGGCTCGGACAAATAGAAACAGTTCCGGGAGCCGCCGGAGGAGTTAAATACAGAAGTACTACCACGTCGGCACAAAACCTGGATTTCCTCAACAGGATTGCGGGAATGCTGTCGGATCCGGGCAGGATAATTACCGGGGGCTTCCTGTACATGGCAGATGTGATTTATAGTCCTCAGATTGCCTGTTCAACCGGCAACATACTGGCCGGATGCTTTGACAGAAATTCGATTCAGTATGTGGTGACCGTTGAAACCAAGGGAATACCAATTGCTTTAATGACGGCAAGGGCTATTGGAGTGCCGCTGGTAATAGCAAGGAGGGACAACAAGGTTACCGAAGGCTCCACGGTTAATATAAACTTTTTGTCCGGCTCCACAGGAAGAATACAAACCATGTCCCTTTCCAAAAGAGCTATAGAGAAGGGTGCCGGTGTGCTTATAGTAGATGACTTCATGAAGGCTGGAGGTACTGCAAGGGGGATGGTTGATTTGATGAAGGAGTTTGATGCCAGGGTAGTTGGTATAGGAGTAATGATTAGCACGGCACAGCCCGTACAAAAATTGGTACCTGAATATGTTCCCCTTCTGTATCTTGAGGAAGTGGATGAAAAGAATGAAAAAGTAAGCCTTCGGCCCAATAGTCAACTGCTTGTCTAATATTTTTCAGAAAATTTGGTAATAAAAGCAGGAAATTTTTAGTCTATGAAGAATATTAGAAAGACTAGCTTTATGTGAGGCGGAAGGTGGTGAGATGATGCAGATAACTGACGTAAGGGTTAGAAAGGTAAACTCTGAGGGGAAAATGAAGGCTGTTGTTTCTGTGACCTTCGATAATCAGTTTGTAGTGCATGATATAAAAGTTATAGATGGACAAAACGGTACATTTATTGCTATGCCCAGTCGCAGGACTCCAGACGGGGAATTTAAGGATATTGCTCATCCCATTAACTCAGAAACAAGGGAAATGATTCAAACAGCTATTTTAGAGGAATTTGAGAAAGCTGTTGCCGAGGACAGCGAGGAATAATTAGGGTTTTATATATAACCCGGGTTTATTGCTGTGAAGCAGTTCAGCAAATGCTTCGATACGCGTGTCCAGGCCTGTTTTTTCCATATGCTCATCAATTGTTAATGACATGATGGGTATCTTTTTTTGCCTGGATACTTTTTGGAGTATCTGACAGCTTACAATTTCAGGCATGCATGTCACGGGGAATATATGGATAATGCCATCGAAGCCTGCGTCGGCGCAAGCAATGGTATGATATACAGTATCCAGGGCAAAGCCCCCGATTTTATCTTCCAGATAACCTTTGGCTGAGGATATCGCTTTTTTATAATATATTTTCCTTTTCCAGGGCAGCAGTGTGTTTTTTACCCAGCTGCTGGTATAAATGGAACGATAGGCCTCAATATCCCTTTCGGCCAGAAGCATTTCAATGTCTTGATTAGAATAGGGTTCATTTAAAGTATAAATATCGCCCACAATTGCAACCCTGGGAAGCCTGCAAGAGTATTCGATGAGGCCGTCCAGGGCATTAAGGTATTCGGCTGTTATGCTTTTTAATTGCGAAGTGTGCCGACAGGTCATAATGTGGTCCACAGCCTGGCAGAGAATACTTTTGGATTTTTTTTGGTCCCGCGAACGGGGAAGGCAAGACCAGTATCTTTTCTCCAGCATATCTACCGCTTCGAGCTTTTTCCATCCCAGGGCCAAAGAGGAGGCTATGTTGTAGTAGCTGCATCCGGCAAGATTTTTAAAGTTCCGTATTTCCCCTGGGAGATTGGAGGGCTCAAGACATATAAAGGTAAAGCGATAACCTAAATCCTTCGCAATCATATTTAGCATGTGGCCGAAATACCCGAAACGGCAGGGGCCTGAACCGCCAAGCATAATCACGGTGTCTGCTCCTTGCTCGAGGGAATGCAATATATTGCCCAGTATAAGCTTGAAGGGCATGCATGAATACTCCGGTGAATGCTTGCAGCCGGTATTTTTCATTTTATCATTGTTTAGGGGAGGGATTATGACCTCTATCTGCAGTTGTTCAAACAGGGTTTTCAGCGGGATATATAAACGTCCCATGTGGGGGAAGGTAATTTTCATTTGGCCCTCCTTCAGTCAGTCTACACTGATTGTATCCCTCCCCAGAAAAAATATACATTACCCATGGAGACATTCCGCGGCGCGGTGTTGTGTCCCCTTTCCTTATCACAGGGTATCCCATTTACCGCATCTTCCGCCCCAGCGGGCGGCAAGCGTACCATCCTGATATATTTGTATTATTTCACAAAAGTTTGAACAGCCCTTACATTCAAAACTACTTGCATGATAATCAAACTCACTGGCGTCAAAGCCTTTGAATTTGGTTTTGCCAAGCCCCGTCACATTGTGCCTTGCAAGCATGGCTACTCCAATGGCACCCATCATTCTGAAATGCTCCGGTACGACTGTTTCAAAGCCCAGGGCCCTTTCAAAGGCTGTTTTTATTCCCACATTGGCCGCCACTCCCCCCTGGAACACAACAGTGGGCTTTATTTCCTTACCCTTACCGACATTATTAAGATAGTTCCTTACCAGTGCTTCACACAAACCGGCAATTATGTTCTCGGTGGAGTAGCCCAATTGCTGTTTATGTATCATATCGGATTCCGCAAAAACAGAGCATCTGCCTGCTATTCTTACGGGGCTGCCGCCCTTGAGGGCCAATACGCCAAAATCCTCTATAGGAATACCCAGACGTTCGGCCTGGTGGTCAAGGAATGAACCGGTTCCTGCTGCGCATACCGTGTTCATGGCAAAGTCCACAACTATTCCGTCGCGCAGGATTATTATTTTTGAATCCTGCCCCCCTATTTCGATAATAGTCCCCACATCAGGTATCATATGGGATGCGGCTATTGCGTGGGTGGTGATTTCATTTTTTACAATATCCGCTCCAACAATTACAGAAGCCACTTCCCTGCCGCTGCCCGTCACCCCCACCCCGCAAATATTAACCTTGTTTCCCAAATCCAGATAAATGGTCCTAAGGCACTGCTGTATCGTCCCTATGGGCTGACCGGCGGTATTGGTATAAAGATTGGATAGTATATTAAACTCATCATCTATTACTACCAGCTTGGTGCTTACCGAACCCACATCCACCCCCAGATAGCCTTTCATATTACTGCCTCCCGTCTGTGCTTTCTTCTGCTGTACATAAGGTCAATGAATGCCTCAAGCCTTGTTTTAATACCTGCTTTCCCCGTCTGTTCATCTATAAACAGCGTCAGCACCGGTATATCCAAATCCCTGGCTACCCGGTTCAGTATGCTCTTTGATACGATTTCCGGTATGCAGGTAAAGGGGGCAAGCTGGACCACGCCATCATATCCGTCCTTTGAGTACAGGACTGTATTTCCCACGCTCAGGGTTCCGTGTCCCCCCACCAGTTCATTAAGGTAAGGCCTAGCCGCCAGTTTTATATGCTCCTCTCCCTTAAAGAAGGTGTTGTCCCTGGTCCAGTCCGCCAGATAGATTGAGCGGCGGGCCAGCACCCCCATATCCCCGAGCATTCGCTGTATGTCGAAGTTGGCGGCGGGCTCAAGTACAACATAAATTTCTCCTATAATGCCTACCTTCAATGGTTTTCTTGATCTGTCAAGTTCTATTGCATTTAGCAGTTTTGTACATTCCATACCGCTTTTATGTATCTCTTCCCTTGTCCAGGCGGTATTAATTATCTTGTAGCATTTTTCCATAGCCTTAGTGGTCTCATTTTTGTTTGCTTCCCATGGTCTTATTTCATACGACAGCTCTTCGGTCTGGTCCAATACCCTAAGCTTTTGCCAGGTGGTGGACAGTGCTTCCCAAATAACGGGCAGAGATTTACCTGAGGTTATTTTACCAAGCTTTTTCAAAAAATCCACTGCCCTTTTCTGAGGGGGTTCAAGTACTATAAAATCCACATTATAGCCCATATCCTTAAGGATTTTTTCGTGCAGCACCCCATAATACCCTGCCCTGCAGGGTCCCATGCCCCCCGAGGTAATTATCATTTCGGCTCCCCGTTCAAGGGATTCCAAATAGGTCCCAAGCAGTATTTTGAAAGGGATGCAGGCAAACTCCGGCGCATAATGGGAACCCAGGGACAGGGTCTTTTCACTGGGCCTAAGGGGCATTACCGGTTGATGCCCCAGTTTTTCTATCAGCATTCTGAAAGCGATTGGGGAAGAACCCATGTGTGGAAAGGTAACCTTCATAATCTATCCCTCCGGTATTTAAGCATATCAACAAAGGCTTCCAGCCTTGTAAGGACCCCGGCTTCGCCGGTATGTTCATCCAGGGATATGCAGATATATGGAACAGTCCTTTGCTTGGCTTCCAACTCTATCAGCTTTCCGACCATAGAATCGGGACCGCAGCCAAAGGCGGTAACGTGTATTATACCGTCTGTTTTGTTTTCGTCTATGTAATATATGGCACTTCTAACCACTTGGTTACTAAACGTCCAAAACAGATCCTTGGGCAAATCCTTGGCCTTCCGTGCAAGGGTTCTTTGGGGGACCATCTCCGGGGTTAGCACGCGGATGCCCATTTTGTGAAGTTTGTGTATCATTCCCGCACTGACAAAGCTGTCGTACAATAGATACGGATACCCAACAACCGCCAGAGTTATTGGCTGCCCGGGCAGATCCGGAACAACAGAACAGTTCAGCAGTAATTTGAGCGCCTGTTCGGGGTCTTTGCTGTTAACTATTTGTTTTCTGAAGGAAGAAAGCTTTTTTGTTGCTTTATGGAATGCCCGGCTTATTATATGGGGATGGAGCCTTAACATATTTCCCATCCTTTCAAATTCCCGGTGTTTTGATTTCCATTTTTCCCGCAGGTCAATCCGGAAATCAAGCAAAGGAGGAAGGTCGGGTATCGAGGCATGCACCATATCCGTAAGGCCCAGGAATTTGGGACAATAGGTTACGGTCTTTTCCCGGGTAAGGTTTAGAAGGCGGGGCACGAAGATGAAATCTGTCCGGTTCTTCAGATTATAAACGTGTCCATGAAACAGCTTTATTGGTATGCAGGCATCATTGACTGCAAATTCGACCCCCTTGTCCAAAATACCCTTCGACGTTTCGTCGGATAATACAACCTCGCATCCCAGTTCCTGGAAAAAGGTTTCCCACAGGGGAAGATAAGCATAGTAGGTGAGGGTTCTAGGTATTCCTATTTTCATTTGACCACCTTTGCCTTTCGCTTGCAGAGGAATAATAGTTCCGTATCAGTATCTAAAAATATTATATTCCAAATATTAACGTTAGCCAATACACATTTTGTCTTAAAAAGCACCGGATTACGATAAATACAGTGGCCAATCCCTTTAGTGACAGGCTACCTGTGCAAAGCGGTTTTTTTCTGGTATAGGGACAGTATTAATTTCATACTATATTCTCAGACTATTGAATATGACAAAAGGGAATTTTCCTTTTTTGTAGAAGTTTAATGACAGTGGTATAGCATTAATCGGAGATGGAGTGGTGTTGTAATGAAGGATGTATCGGTGATAATTCTTGCAGCCGGGAAAGGGGTAAGAATGAAGTCCGACCTTCCAAAGGCGGCCCATAGGGTTTGCGGTAAAGAAATGATAAATCACGTGGTGGATAATACTAAAGAAATGGGTGCTTCCCGGATTATTGTAGTAGTGGGATATAAGGCTGAAGTTGTGAGAAGCGTATTGGACAAAAACATAGATACGGTTTATCAGGAGCGTCAACTGGGTACCGGACATGCGGTGATGCAGGCGGTTCCTCTGATTCCTGAAAATAGCAGACAGGTTTTGGTGCTGTACGGGGATACACCCCTTGTGAGACCGGAGACGCTTAAGGAGCTTATAAACTGTCACAGGGAAGGAAACTACGGACTGACAGTCCTTACGGTGGAGATGGATAATCCTGAAGGCTACGGAAGGATTATAAGGAATAACGACGGCAGTATAGCCGGTATAGTGGAACACAGGGATGCCAGTTCTACGCAAAGGAAAATCCGGGAAATAAATTCCGGCATCTATTGTTTTGACAGGGAGCACCTTGTTGAAGGAATAGCAAACCTAAAAAGGGATAATGTCCAGGGAGAGTATTATTTAACGGATATTGTTGAATTTTTGTACAGTAAAGGTATAATTATAGGTGGCTGTGTCATCCGAGACGGGCAGGAGGTTATGGGTGTTAATACCAAATACCAGCTGTCGGCAGTACAAAAAATTATGAACAAAAGGAATCTTGTAAGACTGATGGAGGATGGAGCCATAATAGATGACCCGGATTCCACCTATATTGACAGTCCGGTTACCATAGGTGCCGATACCAGAGTATTACCCGGAACCCATATTGAAGGCAGCACCCGGATCGGTGAGAAAAACCTGATTGGGCCGGGAGTGAGGATATGCGACTGCAGCATTGGCAGTCAAAATGAGATTGAGTTTTCGGTTATCAGGGACAGCGATATAGGAAACCGATGCAAAATAGGGCCCTTTGCCCATGTCAGGCCGGGCAGCAATATTAATAACAGCGTAAAGATAGGCAATTTTGTTGAGGTTAAAAACTCTGATCTTGATGAGGGGTCCAAGGTATCACACCTTAGTTATATCGGTGACGGCGACGTGGGCAGAGATGTCAATATAGGCTGCGGGGTAGTATTTGTCAATTATGACGGGAGGACAAAGCACAGGACTGTAATTGAAGATGAAGCCTTTGTCGGCTGCAACGTTAACCTGGTGGCACCGGTTTGCATCAAAAAGGGCGCCTACGTAGCTGCAGGCTCTACCATAACAAAGGACGTGGGAGAGTACAGCTTAGGTATAGAACGCGGCAAACAGGCGGAGATTAAGGACTGGGTCAGGAGGAAAGGGCTTAAGTAACACATAAGATTACGGGAGGTCTTAAAGAATGGCAGGGAGAAAAACAATCAAACTTTTTTACGGCAATTCAAACCCTGAACTTGCCAAGGAGATATCTGAAAATATAGGTATACCCGTGGGCAGGGCGGGAGTAGGCAAATTTTCGGATGGTGAAATCGCAATAAATATAGAGGAATCAGTCAGAGGCGCCGATGTATTCGTAATCCAGTCGGTTTGTCCTCCGGTCAACGACAATCTTATGGAATTATTGATATTAATGGATGCTATGAAAAGAGCCTCTGCCGGCAGGATTACGGCAGTAATACCCTATTACGGTTATGCAAGACAGGACAGAAAGACCAAGGCGAGGGACCCAATTACCGCCAAGCTTGTGGCCGATTTGATTTCGGTTGCGGGTGCCGACAGAATATTGACAATGGACCTCCATGCAGCGCAGATACAGGGATACTTCAATATTCCCGTCGATCACCTTCTTGGAGCCCCTATATTGGCTGAATACTTCATGAAAAAGCAGATGAGGGATGCGGTGGTGGTATCCCCGGATGTTGGAAGCGTTGCAAGGGCAAGATATTTTGCAAACATGATGAACCTTCCGATTGCCATAGTTGACAAACGCAGGCCCAAGGCCAATGTGGCGGAGGTTGTGAACGTAATAGGAGATATTAAAAACAAGGACGTTGTACTTATAGATGATATTATAGATACCGGCGGTTCTATAACCGGAGCGGCAAATGCCATGAGAGAGCTGGGGGCAGGAAAGATATTTGCATGCTGTACCCACGCCGTGTTCTCCGGGCCCGCAATCGAAAGGATAGAGGGATCACTGATAGAAGAGATGGTAATACTTGATACCATACCCCTTATGAATGATAAAACCTCCAAAAAGATTACAACCCTGTCGGTTGCGCCTATCTTTGCCGAGGCTATCACAAGGATTTATGAAGACCTTTCGGTAAGCAAACTGTTTGACCAAAGTTAGGACTCTTGAAGCTTTATGGACGGTATCCTTTGGAGCCGTACCGGAAAACCTTTGTAATTGAAAAATCTGCTCTGAGCCCGGTAAAAGGGACCGAGACGGAAAATTGCCAGGTGCTTAATGGCGTATTCTGTTGCTTCAGAGTACGCCATTTGTAATTTTGTGTCCCATACATTTAAACGGAGGTGTCGATATGAAACTGGCAAAGACCAAGGAGGAATTGAGAGAAATCCTCAGGACAGAGAGACAAAGGGGCAAAAGCGTCGGCCTTGTTCCCACCATGGGATATTTACATGAGGGCCATCTGTCCCTTGTCAGGAAAGCCAGGCAGGAAAACGACTGCGTTGTTGTAAGTATATTTGTAAATCCCACACAGTTTGGAGAAGGCGAGGACTACAGCACGTATCCCAGGGACCTTGACGCTGACCTAAACCAATGCGAAGGGGCGGGAGCCGACATAGTGTTTGCTCCCGGGGTCGAAGAAATGTACGCCGGAAGCAGCGCTGCATTTGTTGACATGAGCGGGCTTACCGATACGCTGTGCGGTGCATCGAGGCCCGGCCATTTCAGGGGGGTAATGACGGTTGTAACAAAGCTTTTTAACATTGCCCGGCCGGACAGAGCGTATTTCGGGCAGAAGGATGCACAGCAGGTGGTAGTGATAAAAAGGATGGTACAGGACCTGGATTTTGATTTACAAATAGTCGAGGTTCCTATTGTCAGGGAGAAGGACGGACTTGCCTTAAGTTCAAGGAATACCTATTTGCTGCCCGAAGAAAGACAGGCGGCGCTGGTAATATCCAAAGCTTTGTTTTGGGCAAACCAGCGGATTGCCGGCGGGGAGAAAAGTGCAGAGCTAATAAGGAGAGAGGTAATCGAAAAAATATCCTCAGAACCGTTGGCCCACCTGGATTATGCGGAGGTGGTGGACGCTGTCACCCTTAAACCCATAGGGGAAATTAGGGGCAGCGTACTTATAGCGGTTGCGGTTAAAATCGGCAGAACCAGGCTGATAGACAACATTAAGCTGGAGGTGTAGGCAATGTATATTACAGTACTGAAATCAAAGCTTCACAGGGCGGTTGTTACCGATTCTGACCTCGACTATATGGGAAGCATTACCATAGACGAGGTTCTTATGGAGGCCGCCGATATAGTGGAATTCGAGAAGGTTCAGGTGGTGAACAATAATAACGGAGCCCGGTTTGAGACCTATGTGATTAAAGGGGAAAGACACAGTGGAACCATATGTGTAAACGGAGCGGCATCCAGGCTTGTCCAAAAAGGGGATATAGTAATAATACTTTCCTACTGTGCCGTAGAAAAGGAGAAGGCGGCGGAAATTAAGCCAAGGACAATTCTGCTGGACAGCCAAAACGAAATAATGAAATGAAATGCCACCGTGGAATAAACGGTGGTTTTGAGTTTAGACAAACACAAATGGGCTTCCGTTTCATTAAGCCTGTTATTAGGATACGAATTATGTGGTTTTGTTTTTGATAAATGTGGTAGAATTAATGGTAGATATTCTTTGGGGTGATTAATATGTATATAATAGCGGGCCTGGGGAATCCCGGCAGAAAATATATGTATACCAGGCACAATGTCGGCTTTGACGTAATTGACCTCTTAGCTGCCAAACACGGCATAGGGGTAAACAGGAAAAAGTTTAAGGGAGCCGTTGGAATGGGAAGGATTAAGGGGCATGAGGTAATGTTGCTTAAACCACTGACCTATATGAACCTAAGCGGCATGAGCGTACTTGATGCTGTGGAATACTACAGGACTGAATATGAAAATCTGATGGTAATACACGATGATGTGGACCTTGAACTGGGCAGGATCAGGATTCGCAGAAGCGGCAGCGCCGGTACCCACAACGGAATGAGGTCTGTTATCTATCAGCTTCAGACAGAGGACTTCCCACGGCTGCGGCTGGGGATAGGCAGGCCAACCGAAGGGGAAGACTTAAGCTTTTATGTGACCGGCAGGTTTTCAAAGGAGGAAAGGAATATAATAAATGAGACCGAGAACAGGGCTGTACTGGCCGTTGAGGCCTTTATAAGCGACGGACTGGAAGCGGCGATGGGTTTATACAACGGGTGAACCGCATGTTGATGAGTTTATTTGCCGGACTGGCCGCTTCATTTGCAGGTTTTTTGATAAACAACAGGCTGCTAAAGCTTATGGGAGACAGGGTTCTGGTTACTTATATTCCGCTGGCCGAGGAAACGGTCAAGACGGTGGCAGCGGTTATGTTCGGAGCGGACGTTGTGTTAACTCATATGGTATTTGGCGTGGTTGAAGCCGTCTATGACCTGTTTAATTCACCGCCGGCCCATTCCTTTACAGCTTCGGTTTTAAGCATGATAAGCCATACTCTGTTGGGGTTGACGGCTTACTTTACTATTAAGGTTTCCGGATCAGTAGTACTGGCTGTGCTTGTTTCCTCAGTTTTGCACAGCCTTTGGAACAGGATTATGACGGGGTATGCCGGTTGAAAGAGTCCGGTAATATTTGCTGTTGTCTGAAGGGGTTGAACATAATGAATTTTAAGTACATTACCGACAGGATACAGGACAGTCAGCAGTTTATGGGGGTCACCCATAAACTGCAAAGGGGCGGCATAAGGGTTAACATGGCTGGCCTTTCGGGATCCCGCAGGTCCTTTTGGATATCGGCTTTGGCCGGGAGGGGGTATCACCCAATTGTTGTTGTAAGCAGCAGTGGTATAAACGCCCGGGAAATATACGAGGATTTGAAAAGCTTTACCGACAAGGTGCTTTATTACCCTTCCCTTCAACCAATTCTCTATAATGATATAGTCCACAGCATGGAATCGGAAGGAGCAAGGATAAATGTTCTGGACGCATTGGTTGACGGCAATGTGGATATTATAGTGACTTCGATAGATGCGCTGTTATTTCCTGTAATGCCAACCGACAGATATAAAAAAAACACCCGTCTTATCAAGACCGGCGAAAATATTGGAATGGAGCCTATATTAAAGGGACTTATTTGTGCCGGCTATGAGAGGGAGGAGATGGTAGAGGGCCCGGGACAGTTCAGCCTCAGGGGAGGAATACTGGACATATTTCCCGCAGGGGGATACCCCTGCAGGATAGAGTTCTTTGGAGATCAGGTTGATTCAATAAGACTTGTGGATATCTCCACACAGAGGTCTGTGGACAAAGTGCAAAAAATCAGGATACCGCCCTGCAGGGAATTGCTTGTGGAGCAAGGGGAGATCGAGAGTATTCTGGCGAATATAGATGAGGACTTTAGGAAAACAGTGAGGAAGCTTCGGGCATCCGGCCAGAGCAGCCAGGTGCAGGAACTTGAAGACGAGATAAAAAAGGTTAAGGCAGTTATTGAAACCGGAACGGAAAGTCGGATTTTGAACAATTACTGGATGTATGGCTGTCAAACGGCGAGTGTTTTCGAATACCTTAATAAAAGCTGTCTGGTTGTGTTGGATAATCCGGTCAGGGTTGAGGAAGCGGCGGCAAAGTTTGATGCTGACTTTATAAACCATTACAGCAATAGATTTGATAAGGGGAAAGTCCTGCCAGGACAGCGCAAAAGAATATTTGGCTATGACCGGATTGAATGGTGCCTTAACAAAATACCGGTTGTTGGGATTACCGATATACTGAAAGCAAGGGGAAATACCTACAGTTTTTCCACAAGGGCAATGGACTTCTATCACGGTAAATTGCCGCTGGCAATTGAGGAGATAGACAGACTTAAAAAAGATGGATATCTTATAACCGTAGTTGTAAGTTCCGTTTCCAGGACAGAGCTTCTGGCGGAGGAGTTAAAGAAGAGAGATATATACCCCGTTGTATTTTCCCGTACCCAAAGAAAAACGTTTTCTGCGGGAGAGGTAGTGCTGGATACTGGAAACATTAAAGAAGGTTTTCTGTATCCCCAGGCAAGGATTGCTGTTTTTTCTGACAGCGATATCTTCGGGACCTCCAAAAAGAAAACAAAGCCCGCCGGAAGGGTAAAAAAAGAAGGAGTAGAAATTTTTACAGAATTAAGTCCCGGCGATTATGTGGTTCATGAAAACCAGGGCATAGGCATATACAGGGGTATCCAGGAGCTAAAGGTAGAGGGCATAAAGCGGGATTATATGAAAATTGAATACAGCGGGGGGGATATGCTTTACCTGCCCACTTACCAGTCCCACCTGATACAAAAGTATATTGGAGCCGAGGGCAAAAGGGTCCGCATAAGCAAAATGGGCGGTAAGGAATGGGCCAAAACCAAGGCCGGAGTAAAAGGGGCAATAGAGAACATGGCCCGGGAATTACTGCAGTTATACGCTTCAAGGGAGGAAATGAAAGGATATGCCTTTAGCAGGGATTCGGTCTGGCAAAATCAGTTTGACGACCTTTTCTCCTATGAAGAAACCCCTGACCAGATCAGATGCATAGACGAGACAAAGAAGGATATGGAAAACCAAAGGCCCATGGACAGGTTGCTTTGCGGTGATGTTGGCTATGGTAAAACCGAAGTGGCAATGAGGGCTGCCTTCAAGGCTGTTATGGATGGGAAACAGGTAGCAATGCTTGTTCCGACCACCATACTGGCACAACAGCATTATAATACCTTCAGGCAGAGGATGGGACAGTTTCCTGTAAACATCGAAATGATAAGCCGCTTCCGGACGGTGTCCCAGCGGCAGGAAATACTCAAGCTGCTCAGGGAAGGTAATATAGACATTCTAATAGGTACCCACAGGCTGTTACAGCGGGATGTTTTATTCAAAGACCTTGGCCTGTTGATAGTTGACGAGGAGCAGAGGTTTGGAGTGGCCCACAAGGAAGCCATTAAGGAGCTCAAAAAGAATATTGATGTTCTTACCCTTACCGCTACTCCAATACCAAGAACCCTGCATATGTCAATGGTTGGGATAAGGGATATGAGCGTACTTCTAGACCCACCCGAGGATAGGTTCCCCGTTGAGACATATATAGTCGAATACAATGACCAGTTGATTAGAGATGCGGTGCTTAAAGAGTTAGACAGGAACGGACAGGTTTATTTCGTGCACAACAGGGTGAGTTCCATAGCAAAGATGGCAAGGGAGCTAAACGCCCTTGTGCCCGAGGCGTCCGTAGGTATAGCCCACGGGCAGATGGATGAAAGGGACCTTGAAAAGGTAATGGTGGATTTTTTAAACAGGGAGCATGATATACTTCTGTGTACCACCATTATAGAGAACGGTCTTGACATGCCAAATGTCAATACCATAATAGTAACCGATTCGGACAGGCTTGGATTATCCCAGATGTATCAGCTCAGGGGAAGGGTAGGAAGGTCCAACCGGTTGGCCTATGCGTATTTTACCTATAGAAAGGATAAGGTTTTGACGGAGGCTGCAGAAAAACGGCTGAAGGCAATTAAAGAATTCACAGAGTTTGGAGCGGGTTTTAAAATTGCCCTTAGGGACCTTGAAATAAGGGGAGCCGGCAATATTCTCGGACACGAACAGCATGGACATATGATGACGGTCGGGTACGACATGTACTGTAAACTGCTGGACCAGGCTGTCAGAGAACTCAAGGGGCTGCCCATAGAAGAAAAAATGGAAACTCTATTGGATATAAAGGTTGATGCCTATATACCCAAAAACTATATCCGGGATGAAAAACAAAAAGTCGAGGTTTATAAAAAGATTGCATCCATCGAAAGCACCAGGGACTATTCGGATGTATTGGAGGAAATCAAGGACCGGTTCGGCGAACCGGCAGTCCCAGTTATCAATTTGTTGATTCTGGCATATATAAAATCCCTTTGCCAGGGGTTGGGGATTACCGGCATAGAACAGAAGAACAATATAATAAAGGTCCAGTTCATCGAACGGGCACCGGTACAACCCGGAGCAATAGCCAAACTTTTAAATGAATATCCCAGGAAGGTCAGGTTTGAGGCCACGGCCTGCCCCAGCTTTACCTTTAAAATGGGCGCATCGGACTCCCATAAACTGTTGCTGTTAATAAAAGGGGTATTAGAAAAAATTATATGTTTTAACACAGGGTAAATTACTATATAATTAGGATAAGCGATTTCAGGCGGGGGAGTTGATCAAACTTGAAGATAAAAAGAGTTTCATTGTTAGCTGCAGCATTAGCGCTTTCCATTGTGGTTGCAGGCTGTGGAATAGTTAAGAAAAATCCTGAAGCAGAAAAAAATTCTGCAGTTGCTAAGGTAAATGGCCAGGTTATCACTAAGGAAGAATTTGACCAGGAATTCGAGTTTTACAAAAACAGTTTCGAGGCTCAGTATGGAAGCGATATATGGAATCAAGACATTGATGGAAGGAAATTCACCGATGTGGTAAAGGAGCAGGTTGTTGAAGCCCTTATAAATGACAGGCTGGTTTTGGAGGACGCACAAAAACAGGGAATTGAGGTTACACAGCAGGAGGCGGACCTGGAGATACAGGAGATAAAGGATTACTATGGAGATGAGCAAGAGTTTCTGGAATTGCTCGCTGCGCAGGGTCTAAATGAAGAACAATTTGTCGGAAAGGTTAAACAGGACATCATAAAGAGCAAATACAGGGAAAAGGTACTGGAAAACGTATCGGTTTCAGAGGAAGATATAAGGCAATACTATGACGAGAATACCAAGGAGTTTAAGAACGATACGGTAAGGGCAAGCCATATTCTTTTGGATACCAGGGAAGAGGCCGAGGAAGTATTGGCCAAGGTAAAGGCCGGAGAGGATTTTAACCAATTGGCAGAGCAGTATTCGGTTGATCCGTCCGCAAAGACAAGTATGGGAGACCTTGGGGAGTTTGGATACGGTGATATGATTGAGCCCTTCGAGCAAGCCGCTTTCGCCCTTGATGAGGGGGAGATAAGCGATATAGTTGAGACTCAGTTTGGATATCATATAATAAAGGTATTTGACAAGACAATAGTCGATCCCAGTCCCTTTGAGGAAGTCAAGGACGGAATAGAAAGCAGCCTGCTTTATTATGAGAGAGAAGCAAGGTACAGCCAGATCCTGACCGAGATGAGGGAGCAGGCGGACGTAGAGACCTTTCCCAAGAACATGTAATAATAAATAAAACCCTTTTTCTGTATTAAGATTATTATTATGAATAAAACTCTGATAAGTATCTAATAATAATCTTGCTGGATAATTTGTAACAAAATACAGAAAAAGGAGGGATAAACCGTTGAAGGCAACAGGAATAGTAAGACGTATTGACGACCTTGGCAGAGTGGTTATACCCAAGGAAATCAGACGCACCTTAAGAATTAGAGAAGGGGATCCCCTCGAGATTTTTACGGATAGGGAAGGGGAAGTAATACTTAAAAAGTATTCACCTATCGGAGAATTAAACGAATTTGCACAGGAATATGCAGAATCCCTTAATGAAGCATCCGGTCATATAGCAGTGATTGCTGATAGAGATACAGTAATAACCGTTGCAGGTACATCAAAAAAGGAATATCTCGAAAAGAGAGTAAGTGCTGCCCTTGAAAAGACTATGGAGGAGAAAAAAGCCATAGTATTAAATAAGCAGGAGGGCGGTAAGATAATTAGTGTTGCTGCCGATGAAGACGGGGAAGCGAAGTATACTGCTCAGGTAATTGCTCCGATAGTTTCGTTGGGCGATCCCATAGGAGCAGTCATACTACTTTCTAAAGATAGCGATGTCAGGATGGGAGAATTGGAAACCAAGCTGTCAACCGCAGCAGCTTCTTTTCTAGGCAAGCAAATGGAGCAGTAGCGGAATGATGGATAAAAAGTTGACGTAAAAAAACAGCAGTTATACAATCACTGCTGTTTTTTTAATAATGAGGTTACTGAACCTTGGGCTGAAATTTTATCCGGACATCGCCGGACCCTGTTTATCATCATTTATTTCTGATATAATAATTATGTTTATTAAGAGCTTTAAATATTAGGGGGCATTAAGGGATGCAGAAGCAATCACTACTTAAGGGAACATTGGTACTGGGTATAGCCGGCGTAATAGTCAAGATTATAGGAGCGGTTTACAGGATACCCCTTGCCAATATAATAACCTCCGAGGGTATGGGCTATTATGGAATAGCATATCCTATCTACGGTTTTCTCATAGCAATATCAACGACGGGGCTTCCAATTGCAATTTCAAAACTGGTTTCGGAAAAAAATGCCTTAGGGTACAGGTCTGAAGCGCACCGGGTGTTCAAAATAGCCTTTGTAACGCTTTTTGGAGTCGGGCTTGTTTCCTCGGTAGCATTATTTGCAGGCGCCAGGTATATGGTAGACGTATTCTGGGGAAACCCCAAGGCTTACTATTCTATGATAGCCGTTGCCCCGGCACTTTTCTTTGTGCCGCTTATGTCTGCCTTCAGGGGTTACTTCCAGGGCATGCAGAATATGGTCCCCACTGCCCTGTCACAGATATTTGAGCAGCTTGGCAGAGTTATCATAGGGTTTATACTGGCAATTGCCCTTGTGCCCAGGGGCCTTGAATATGCGGCTGCGGGGGCTTCCTTCGGTGCTTCTTCAGGGGCCGTTTCAGGCTTGGTTGTCATTTACATAATTTATCTTTTTAACAGAAAAAAAATATACCATGAAGCACAAGACAGTTCGCCGGGTTTGATAGAACCCGCAAAAAGTATATTGTACCGGCTTTTTGCAATAGCTATTCCCATAACCCTGGGTACTTCGGTTATGCCGCTGATGACCCTGATTGATTTGAGCATAGTATTCAGAAGGCTTCAGTTCGCAGGCTTTTCAATTGAGCAGGCCAATAGTATGTACGGACAACTGTCACAGATGGCAGCCACCCTGATAAATTTCCCGCAGGTAATAACCGTTGCCCTGGCAGCCAGCCTCGTCCCTGCGATATCAGAGTCGGTAGCCCGCGGAGATATAGAGGGCATGAAAAGGAAAACAATAATCGGGATGAAGGCCGGAATCCTTATAGGGCTTCCTGCCTCGGTGGGATTGGCCGTGCTGGCAAGACCCATAATACTAATGCTGTATCCGAAGGAACCCGAAACGTGGGCGGTATTACAGGTGTTGGCGATGGGCTTTGTATTTCTGGCAATAATCCAAACTGCCACGGGAATACTACAGGGTATCGGGAAGCCTATTATACCGGTTAAGAATCTTCTTATCGGTTCGGCGTTCAAGCTGGTTACAAGTTACTTTCTGACCGGAATTGCTTTTATTAATATAAGGGGTGCCGCCTTTGGTACGGTGGTTGGATATATGGTGGCGGCCATACTGAATTACAGAGCAGTTAAAAAGGAAATAGAGATTAAGATAAGTATAATGGATTCCTTTGTTAAACCGATTGCTGCGGTTGTGGTAATGGCATTTGCCGTAGCGGTAACTTACGAAGGAGTAATAAGAGCAGTGGGAAGCAATACATTATCCACCCTTGTTTCGGTTACTGTCGGGGCAATAGTGTACGGAATTGTGCTGATTTCTATAGGGGGCATAACGGTTAACGAGCTTGAAATGATACCGGGGGGCAGGAAGATATCGGCCTTGTTAAAGAAAACCGGGATCTTTAAAAAATAGGGGGAATAACATTTGAAGAAAAAAATTACTGTGGTGGGGTTAGGCCCGGGGTCGTGGAGGCACCTCACCCTGGAAGGCATAGAAACCCTGGAAGGGACCAAAAGACTTTTTCTGAGAACGGAAAAACACCCTGTAGTGGCGGATTTAAAGGCCAGAGGAATAGAGTACAGCTGCTTTGACAGCCTCTATAATAATAGCAGGACCTTTGAAGAAGTATATTCCCATATAGTACAGGTGCTGACAGACGAGGCCCGAAAGGGCGATTTGGTGTATGCGGTGCCCGGTAATCCTGTTGTTGCGGAGACCACCTATTATTTACTGATTGGCCTTTGTAAGGAAAAAGGAATAGAGATTGAAACAGTGCCGGGTATGAGCTTTCTGGATATAATATACGCAAGGCTGGGGATAGATCCTGTTAAGGGATTGCAAATATTTGACGGACTGCAGCTTGAAGGACAGCGTATAGACACCGGCAGGGATTGCATAATTACTCAGGTTTATGACAGGCTGACTGCCTCAGAGGTAAAGCTTGCACTGATGGAACAATACCAGGCGGAAGACCCTTTGTGGGTGGTAAGGGCGGCAGGAGTGGAAAAGGAAGAAATAATTGAGAGAGTGCCCCTTTACCGGCTGGACAGGCTTTCATATATAGACTATCTGACAAGCATATACATTCCGGCAGTACCCCGAACAGGATACGGCATACAGGACCTGGTTGAGATTATGAGGGAGCTTAGGGGAGACAGGGGATGCCCCTGGGACAGAAAGCAGGACCACCAAAGCCTGAAACCCTATCTGCTTGAAGAGGCCTACGAGGTCTTGGATGCCATTGAAAAGAAGGATGCAGACCTGCTCATGGAAGAACTTGGAGACCTGCTGCTTCAGGTTATATTTCACGCACAGGTGGCAGAGGAGGAAAGCGAATTCGATTTTAACGGTGTAGTTGAGGGTATATGCGAAAAGCTTATCAGAAGGCATCCCCATGTATTCGGAGATAAAAGAGTCAGGGACAGCGATGGTGCGCTGGATAAGTGGGAGGCTTCAAAGAGGCGGGAAAAGGGAATAACGGGTTATACAAAAGCGCTTCAGGAAATACCCGCTACACTTCCCTCCCTTATGCGCAGTTACAAGGTGCAGCAAAAAGCAGCCCTGGCCGGATTTGATTGGGACCATATAGAGGATGTGCTGGATAAGGTAAAGGAAGAGGTAGCAGAGCTGGAAGAGGTATATAAATCAGGGAATATGAACAGAATAAAGGAAGAGCTAGGAGATTTGCTGTTCGCTGTGGTAAACTTAGCCCGCTTTGAAGGAATCCGCCCCGAGTTGGCCCTTAGGGAAACAATCGGAAAATTCATCCAGAGGTTTAAGTTTATAGAGGATGGGGCAAAAGAAATGGGAAAAAGGATGGATGAGATGTCTCTTGATCAAATGGAAGAGCTGTGGCAGAGGGCAAAAGTACATAAATTTAATAAAATTGATAAAAAATAGTACTAAATAGCAGGAATCTCAAAGATTTCGTAGAATAGCATTAATGGAAATCCAATATAAGGGAGGTAATCAGTTTGAACAAAGCAGAACTTATTGCCAGCATGGCTGAAAAAAGCGGTTTTTCGAAAAAAGATACCGAAAAGGCAGTAAATTCATTTATGGAAACTGTAAATGAAGCATTAGTAAAAGGAGAAAAGGTACAGCTAGTGGGTTTTGGAACCTTTGAGGTTAAGGAAAGAAAGGAAAGAAAAGGGCGTAATCCTAAGACTCAGGAAGAAATGATGATACCGGCTTCCAAGGCTCCGGTTTTCAAAGCGGGAAAAGCTTTGAAGGATATGGTAAACCAATAGTCGAAGATAAAATCAGGTCATAGACCTGATTTTTCTCTTGACGGCAAACAGGAGGATTAGCGGTTTGAGGTTGGATAAATTCTTGAAAAACTCCAGGCTTATCAAAAGAAGGACCGTTGCCAAGGAAGCCTGTGACCGTGGCAGGATACTTTTAAACGGCAGGGCGGCAAAGGCGGGCTCGGAGGTTAAGCCGGGGGATGTTGTTGAACTATCCTTTGGGGAGAAAAAGATTCGAGTCCGTGTTGTCGGTATAATGGACCATGCCGGTAAGGAGCAGGCAAAGGATATGTATGAATTAATTTAAATAAAAGGCGGCGGGCTTATTACAGCCCCGCCGCTTTTTTCACCATATCCTGATGCTGCGCATCCGACTTATTGTCCTTGTGTAGATTACTGTTTTTAAAATGCATACACAATACTCCGTCCATATCGTTTCCCTTAATCAAGTCAAGGTTGGTACCCCGTCCGTATCCGCCGCTTCTGCTTGGAATTATTTCGAGGGCAGGGGCGTCATCCTTTCCTGCATGGGGCATTGCTGTCAGTGAGGCGGCAATATGCCTGTCATTTACAGAAACTATTACTGCCCTTCTTTCCCAGCTCCAGTCGCCCCAAATGCTCTTTAGTATCGCCGTATCCTTTTCGGTAACGGTTTCAACGTCCGCGTGCTCATGTCCAAAGGTCCTCATAACCTGAAAGGTCAGCCGGGTATCAACATCGGTTACTGTTGCAATATCGCTTTCTTTAAATATGTACTGTGCCTCTTCAAACCAATCCAGGTATTCGCCCGTTTCCGGTGTTTCTGTCTGCGCATCTCCGGTTTCTGAATCGTCTTTTACGGGTAGGGAAATATCGGCGCTTGTCAAAGCCCCATAGGTCTCTGGACCGGCGATGCCGTCCACCTTCAATCCGTAATCCAACTGAAAGTTTATTACAGCCTGTGCTGTCAGAGCCCCGAAATAGCCGGTAGGTTCATGGTCGAGATAGGCCCTTTCGTTTAACAGCTTCTGCAGCTGAGCCACTTCTTCCCCTCTGCTGCCAAACTTCAATATACTACTCAGAGCATAAGCGGGCTGCGATATGGATAGTATAAGCAGGCATACTGCGATAACCGATATAATTCTAACAAGTTTCCGCACAATTCCACCTCTTTTCTGATTAGCAGGTGCCGGTAATTATTCAAACAGGTTAATTTCAGAAATTTCCAGATACTCCTTTCAATATTATAACACAAGGCTTGTCTTTTTTGGATAAAATAAGTCAAAAAAATCACAGGCAATAACTGACATATTAGAACCGGGAGATATTTCAGATACTAATACCAGTGATCAGTTATCAGTGCGTCAGGGGACAGTTTCCATTTATCGCATTTTATATCAATGGCCGGTTATAGTTGAGTCGGATGGATTAGGGAATTCTGGCCGTTGGACATATGAACTCTTTTTAAATGTGCGGGAAAAAGGTCTGCGACCGATGACCTGATGACGGTATCTATGATACCTTGAGCTGTAACCTGAATGCGGCGGTGTGTCCCCATACCACTAAAGGAGGCTAATATGTAATGAAAAGGACAAGGCTGTTTAGGATGGTTATTCTTATTTTGTTGTCAGTATTTATTGCATCCTGTGCTGCTGACAGGACGCCGGAACAAAGACCGTCTCCCGGTACAAAGCCGTTAAAGATACCCGAATCCATCAGCCGGGGAGAAGGAAAAGAACCGGTTTTGAAAGTATATGTCAACGAAACCGGGGAAATTAAGGAACTGCCCTTTGAGGAGTACCTGGAAGGCGTTGTTGCGGGAGAAATGAAAAACGATTGGCCGGAGGAGGCATTAGCGGCGCAGGCTATTCTCGCGCGCACCTTTGTTATGGAGTTTGTCACGGAAAAGGGCGGCTCAAAATACGAAGGAGCCCATGTTTCCACCGATATTGAAGAAGCCCAGGCGTGGAACCAGGAGGCGGTAAATGAAAGGGTTAAAAAAGCTGTGGAACGGACCAAAGGAGAAGTGGCTATTCACGATAACAATTATATTAAGGCATGGTTTCATGCCCATGCCGGCGGCAGGACCGCTTCCGCCAAGGAAGGACTGGCCTTTGATGAAGACGAGCCACCCTATATTAAAGTGACAAAGTCTCCGGATTCGTCAAAGGCACCCAAAGAAGACAGCGATTGGACAGTTACCTTTTCCAGGCAGGAAGTTGAGCAGGCCTTAAATGAAATGGGAAAGGAAAAGGCAGGCTTCGGTACGGTTGAGATTGCACAAAAAGGTCCTTCGGGCAGAGCCACTGCTATAAGCTTTGATGGTACGGAAGTATCCGCTCCGGAATTCAGGATTGCCGTTGGCAGTACAAAGATGAAATCCACTCTGATAGACAGCATAGGAATTGAAGGAGAAAAACTTAAAATAGAGGGACGGGGATATGGCCACGGTGTGGGTATGTCCCAATGGGGAGCCTTTGCCCTTGCAGAGGAAGGGAAAAAGGCCGAAGAGATAGTAGAATACTATTTTAAGGGAATTGAGATAGTAAAGGCCTGGGAATAAAACGAAAAATGCGGCTTATGCCGCATTTTTGCATTTGCGGAATAAATCCCTAATCTCAAACATAAATATTTACAAATATTAAGAAAGGGGACACACCCGATTGCCGGTTAAAGGAGGACGGTCTTGTCCGCCAGGCAATAAAAACCTGCAATTTGTGTCTTTAACCCCAAGCAATGTCCCCTGTGAAAAGGAGGTAGGCCATGGAGGAGAAAGGGCACAGTATTTCGCTGGAAAACAGGAATTCTTTATCGGTATCGGGAGTAAAGGACATATACAGTTTTGACGAAAACAAGGTTGTTCTTGAGACTTCCCTTGGAACTCTGTCAATTTCGGGCGAAGGTTTGCAAATAAATAAGCTCAATATTGAAGACGGGAACCTGCAGGTAAAGGGGAATATTATTAGCTGTATATACTCCGAAAGCAGGGAGATCAGGGAACGAGGAAAAGGGATTCTGGGAAGGATGTTTAAATAAACCATCGTCAGCAGCGATGGTTTATTAGTTAACCGAGCTATTAAATTATACGGGGGAGGTCTCTGATGATCCTGTCGGTGTCTAACCAGACGCTTATATTACTGGCTTCAATTTACGGGGGGCTATTGCTGGGGTTAATTTTTGACCTGTACAGGTTTGCCAGGAATACTTTTAGATTTGGAAGGATAACAACAATTATTGGAGACATAATTTTCTGGGCCGCAGGTCTTGCCCTAACCCTTGTGATAATATATAAAAGCAGCAGCGGTCTTGTGAGGTTCTATCAACTGCTGGGCTTTTCCCTGGGCATGGCAGTATATATGAAATTTATAAGCAGGTATACCCACAAACTGTTATTTATGTTAAAGCGATGTATAATAAGTTTTGCATACACATTTATAAAAATTATAAGAGGGCCGGTTATTTTGCTGTCAAATATACTGTGGAAGCCCTGTCAAAAAATAAGAAGGGGTATAGGCCGGCTGTTTATTAATATCGAACAGGACACCAAAAAATATATGATGCTTTTTAGAAAAAAGAAATGAGATGGAGGATTTGTAATACCTATATAGAACAATAATAGCATATAACAATAAATGGAGGCCTACATATGGGACAAGTATATAATTTAAACAACAAAAAGAAAAAAAAGCCCATCAGGATTAGATATATTATAATACTTTTGCTGACGGTTAACATAGTATATACATTAACAGCACAATATATAACCATAAGAAAGTCCCGGGCACAGGAAGCCCAAATTAAGACACAGATAGAAGAAGCAAAGGAAGAAAACGAAAGACTAAAGGAAGAACTCGAAAGGATGCAGAGCGATGAGTATATGGAGAAGTTAGCCAGGGAAAAACTCGGACTTATAAAGCCGGGGGAGATACCCTTTGTCGATGTCGGCGATAACGGCGAAGACCGTGGCGATTGACATAGTTTCAGGCTTAATATATAATAATCTCATACTAATTTGTGTTTTAATAACAAAGAGGAGGAATTTCTGACAAATGCCGTTTCAGGTAGGGAATGTAGTTGAAGGAGTGGTAACAAGTATAGCGAGTTTTGGAGCCTTCGTTCAACTGCCTGAAGGAAAGACCGGACTTGTACACATATCAGAGGTAGCAGACCATTATGTTGAGGATATTAAACAATACCTCAAGGAGAAGGACAAAGTTAAGGTTAAGATTATTGCTATTGACAGCAGGGGGAAGATTAGTCTATCCATTAAACAGGCTGGCACCCATTTAAAAAAGGCCACCAGACCTGTTGAGATTGATTGGGAGGCAGAGAAAAGGGATAAAACGAGGGATCTGTCTTTTGAAGACAGAATGATGAAATTTTTAAAGGACAGCGATGAAAAACAGCAGCAGCTCAAAAAGAGTCAGGAATCAAAAAGAGGCGGAGGGTTTAGAAGGGGAGATTTTTAGCAAATAACCGTGCTTGCAGGCACGGTTTATTAATTGGAGGAATAAACAATGGTAAAAATGGCTGCAATAGATTTAGGCAGCAACTCGATAAGGCTGCTGGTGACCGAAACGGATAATTTGCGTCTAAAGCCTCTGCTTAAGGATTTAAGAACCACAAGATTGGGAACCGGTGTCAGCAAAAACGGTGTATTGTCCCGGAAAGCCATGGAAAAAACCCTTGAAGCTGTCAGGGATTTTAAAGAAAAGGCGATATCCATGGGAGCCGGGGATATAATTGTGATAGCCACCAGTGCAGTTAGGGACGCGGCAAACAGGGAAGGCTTTATTGGGAGAATCAGGGAATTAGGTCTGGAAGTAAAAACCCTGGGGGGAGAAGAGGAAGCGGAGCTTGGGTTCCTGGGCGCGGTATCCGGCCTTAAGGATATAAACAGCGGTATATTTTTGGTGGATATTGGCGGAAGAAGCACAGAACTGGTTCTAGGTAAAAAAGCAGGAGTAGAAAGGTCAAAAAGCTTAGAATTAGGCGCCGTCAGGCTTACCGAAAGTTTCGCAGAAGATGACCCGGTAAACATGGCGGAACTGGAGAGAATTGAGCATTCTGTTATGCATAAAATAATTCAGGATACAAAGGATATAGCAATCGGGGATGCAGAAATGATAGGTATTGGCGGTACAATCACAACCCTTGCGGCGATAGCACAGGGAATGGAAGAGTATGATCCGCCGCGTATTCACAATTATATTCTTAACAGAACTGTTATTGAAGATATTTTCAAAGAATTATTACGATTGAATATCGAACAGCGGCAGAAAATACCTGGATTGCAGCCTGAAAGAGCTGATATAATAGTAGCAGGAACAATAATTCTTAAAAGTCTGATGGAACATTGGGGATTTGAAAGATTGACAGTAAGCGAATGGGATAACCTTGAAGGAGCTATATACCAGAATCTTATTTCTGTTCATGAAAATTCCTGCACAATTCCTACGGAAAAGACTTGACGGCTAAAGACAGATATTATATAATAAAGCTTGTCGTCAGAACAGATAACTATGACGCGGGGTGGAGCAGTCAGGTAGCTCGTCGGGCTCATAACCCGGAGGTCGCAGGTTCAAATCCTGCCCCCGCAACCATGTGGCGGCGTAGCTCAGGTGGCTAGAGCATGCGGTTCATACCCGCAGTGTCAGCGGTTCAAATCCGTTCGCCGCTACCAATGTCATGGCCCCTTGGTCAAGCGGTTAAGACACCGCCCTTTCACGGCGGTAACAGGGGTTCGAGTCCCCTAGGGGTCACCATGTGGGCGCATAGCTCAGTTGGGAGAGCACCTGCCTTACAAGCAGGGGGTCACTGGTTCGAGCCCAGTTGTGCCCACCAGAAACAGTTTTACGGACAGTCCAAATTAAGGGGCGGTCCTTTTTTTATTAGGACCTGTTTTTACTTTTTTTTTAATTTATCTTGTTGCTTGCTTAACTCTTCTGAAAGCATTTGTCGGATTACCAATCTAACATGTCATATACTTTTCAATTATCCGGTCCTAAAACTGACAAAAAATTGGGACAGGCTTTGCTATAATTGAATAACCAATTTAACGGCCTTTTATGGGTTATTCATTGGAAAATGACGGGTGGTGATTAATTTGGCGAATAAAAGTGAAGCCCTCCCATTATACGCTTCTTCCAAGGCTGCGCCCTATTTAAAGGAAATAATTGCATTAAACGTCATTGGTCTTATGTTATCCAGGGCATACATATTAGAAAACGCAATGCCCTTTGGCATCGCTTTCTTTGGCGCTGCTCTTATTAACAGGGGTTTGCTGCTGCCGTTGTTTTTATCAGTGGTATTAGGCATAATAAGTATTGGCGGGTTAACGGTGTCCTACAAATATATTGTAATGCTGGCGTTGGTTTATGTTATCATGCGGATATTTATGCGAAAAAAAGAAATCAGAAGGCATACGGTGTCCCTGATAACAGTTTTTTCCATGCTTTGCATCTCGGCGGTGTGGCTGAATATACATGGAGGATATACCCTGTACGATATTTTTATAGTCGGCTTCGAAGCGCTGGCAGGCGGTATCCTGGTATATATTTTTGCTATAGCAATCCCCATATTGTCAGGCCGGGACAGAGGGCTAAATATTACGAGGGAAGAAGCGATATGTGCGGCAGTTACTCTGGCGATAGCAATTACCGGTTTGGGTACCCTGAGGCTGTGGCACCTTTCGGTAAGAACGGTGGTTTTGGCAGCAGCGATACTGACAAGCGGATATACAGGCGGTGCCTCGGTGGGCAGCGCGGTCGGGGCTCTCCTGGGTGTAACTTCGGGCCTTATGACTACCCGGGCGGCAGCGGTGATTGGGATATACTCGTTTGCGGGGCTTTTAACAGGGACATTTAAGGAACTGGGTAAGGCAGGAAGCATACTGGGCTTTATTATAGGCAGCGCAATACTGAGTTTTTATTTGGGCGGCGGCGGTATGCCGGTTATCAATATGGAGGAGCTGCTGGCTGCTTCATTATTGTTTGGGGTTATCCCCGGCAGGGTTTTAAAGAATATTTCCCGCTTTACCAGCATAGGGCGAGGGGATACTGCAGAAAGGGCATCCTATAATATCAGGGCTAAGGAAATTACTTCTATAAGGTTGAAGGAGTTTTCGAGGGTATTCGGCCAATTGGCCGTTACATTTAACGATATTTCCTTTAAGGAGGATTTTGCGGACAATACGGGTATAAACCGGCTGTTTGACGGTATATGCGATAGGGTATGCAAGGAATGCAGTTTCTATAAAACCTGCTGGGACAGAGAGTTTTTTGATACATATCAGGCGCTGTTTGGTTTGGTTAGCTATGTTGAAGAAAAGGGCCGGGCAGAGGTTAAGCACATACCGTCGCGTCTAAAGAAAAGGTGTATTAAACCCGACCAATTAGTTGAAGCAATAAATTATCTGTTTGTCCTTTACAGTATAAATTATAAATGGCAGCTAAAAATGGAGGATTGCAGAAATCTTGTTTCCCAACAGCTTGATGGGGTGGCCAGGGTTATTGAAAATCTGGCCGGTGAAGTTGATATGGAACTTAAGTTTAACGAGGGCCTGGAGCAAAGCATATATAATGGGCTGAATCGCCAGGGGGTTAAAGTGTCGCAGGTAATGGTGATGGAAAAACCGGGTAAAAGGCTGGAGGTTTATATTGAGAAAAAGTCCTGTTATGGATGCAGGGAATGTGTAAAAAAGGTGGTTCCGGTAATTGAAGATGCTGCCGGAAGAAAATTCAATAAACCCGGTTATGTGTGTAATATTAAAAAAGAAATTTGTTCGCTAAAACTGGTGGAAGCACAGAAGTTCAATATAACCACAGGGGTTTGTACCGGCCCCAAAGCAGAAAGCCAGGTGAGCGGTGATAATTATAGCTATATGGAGCTTAAGGAGCATAAATACCTGGTAGCCCTTTCGGATGGAATGGGTACCGGCGTCCAGGCTTCTTTGGAAAGCTCAACCACCATAAATATGCTGGAACAACTGTTGGAAGTGGGCTATGACCATCAAATGGCGGTAAATACCATAAATTCCATACTAATGCTTAAGTCCCCCGAGGACAGTTTTTCCACTCTGGATATAGTCCTGATTGACCTTTATACCGGTGACGCCAAGGTCATCAAGATAGGAGCTCCTCCAACCTATATCAAGAGGGGAGACGAGGTAAAGATAATTTCCTCCTCTTCACTTCCTGTGGGAATAATCGACAGGGTCAATTTCCATACAAAAAGAATAACGGTGGTGGAAGGCGATTTTATAGTAATGGTAACCGACGGTATTGCAGATGCCTGTAAAGGGGAAGACAGGGAAGATTGGGTTGCGAATACCCTAAGGGATATAAATAACAGGAATCCACAGGAGATAGCCCGTATCATATTCGAAAAGGCTATGGCGGAGTGTGATGGAAAAGCGAAGGACGATATGACTGTAATAGTTTCAAAGGTTTGGGAAAATATATAACGGGGTGATTTTGTAATGGACGGACAACTGATATCGCCTATGGAGTTAAGAGAGATTATTGTAATAACCGACGGCAAATCAAATATAGGCGGAGACCCCGTTGATGCGGCAAGGCTTGTCCATAAAAAGGGGATAATCGTAAACACCATAGGTATAACCGGAAAGGAAGAGCAGGAAGAACCCTTTGTTGAGCTTGACGGTATAGCAAGGGCCGGTGGTGGAATCTGCGATATAATACCACTGACCCGCCTTGGCTATTCCATACAAACGGTTACCAGAAAGTCGGTACAAATGACAATAGAGAAAGCAGTCAGCCGTCAGCTGAGGAAAATCACAGGGTATTCGCTGGATGAAATGGAGCCGGATTCCAGGACAAGGATTCTTGAATACATACAAAGGGTTGGAGATGAGGTGGACTTAAGATGCGTTGTTTTGCTGGATTGCAGCGGAAGCATGAAGAACAGGATAAAAACGGCGGTAAACAGTATACAGGAACTGCTGCTGTCCCTGAGGGCCAGAAGGGGAAGGTTTTGTCTTGGGATAGTGGTTTTCCCGGGGGATGCGGGAAGGGAAAGCAGGATAGTAAGCGGTTTTACCAGCGATTTTGAGGAGCTGGCCTTAAGGCTTGATACAATAAAAGTTGGTGGGGCAACTCCCACCTATGCGGGTATTATCAGGGCGTCCGAGATGTTCGATGGACAGGATGAGGCAATGTACCCTGACGGAATTCATGAAGGCAGCAAGGGGTTAAGGTACGGCCTGTGGCAGGAGGAGAATGGGGAAAAACCCTTTATACTGTGAATCCTGGGGAGACAACCATTTATTAAGGGAACCAATTGCAGTTTGATTGCAAATAAAAGCGGCCGGGGGCTGCTTTTATTGTTTAACGGAGGGTATAAATATGGGTGGCAGCATATATTTACAGCCGATGTCAGTTATTAGGGGCAAGTGGTACAACAAGGAATTCCGGGTTATAAAGCGCCTTGGCAGCGGGGGAACGGCGAGCATTTATCTGGTCCGGGAAATCTCCTGCGCAAAAGAATACGCTTTAAAGATCAGCAGAGATATGGCCGGCATTGACAGGGAATACAGGATTCTTGGCCAGTTGGCCTCTATGCCATATATACCCGGTGTATACTGCAGGGACGACTGCATAATCGAAGGGGAAGTCTGCTATTTTTTTTCTATGGGTTACTTTCAGGGTGAAAACCTTAAACGGCTTTTTCACGGAAAAAAGATACCGCAAAAAACTGCTCTGAAAATAGTCGCCGTTACCGGCAGTATATGCTGTGCACTTAACCGGCGCAATCTGTACTATTGTGATATTAAGCCGGAAAACCTGATCTTTGACAGGGAAACAGGCAGTGTGTGTATTATAGATTTCGGGGGTGTTGTGGGCAAAGGGGAGGCGGTAACCCAGTTCACGCCTGACTTTGACAGGGCCAGTTGGGGCATGGGGGAAAGAATTGCCGATGAAGGATATCAGGGATTTGCCCTGTTGATGATGCTGCTTGGTTTTCTGATGGGGGATTTAGGGTGCGGCGGCAGAGATTTCGCCAGGCTGAAGGCGCGGGTGGATAAATCACAATTGAGTAAAAATTTAAAAAAGGTTATAATAGAAGGGCTGAAGCAAAAAAGCCCCGGCCTCAAACGGCTTGCCGCAAGTCTTATGGATGCTGCCGGGGAAACCGCCGACAAAGGCTGTGATGACAGGCGGAGGGTGGATGCGATTATTGACATTGGGCTGTTGTTGTCGATAACTGTTTTTGCAGTTATATTAATAATGGTATTATGGAATTCGGGGATGGGATACTTTTGAAAGCAGAAGATATTTTTCACGCCACAGTAAAAAAATATCAAATGATACAAAGGGGAGACAGAATCGTGGTCGGGGTTTCGGGAGGGCCCGATTCTATAACCCTGCTTAATTTGCTGTACAGATACAGCGAATTTTACCAGATACGGCTTATCTGTGCCCATCTCAATCACAATTTCCGTCCCGGTGATGCGGAAAAGGATGCGGAATATGTGAAAGAATTTTGCCGGGCAAGACATATTCCGTGCGTTGCGGAATTCGTCGATGTGCCGGATATGGCGGCAAAGGGGGGCCTGTCGTCCGAACAGGCAGGCAGGAAAGCCCGGTACGGCCTCTTTAACAGGGTTTTGAATGAAAATAAGTTTAATAAAATTGCGGTCGCTCATAATATGGAGGACCAGGTGGAAACGGTTTTAATGCGGCTTATCAGGGGCGCCGGTACGGAGGGCCTTGGCGGCATAAGACCGGTAAGGGGAAATATAATAAGGCCACTTTTGGAGACGCCAAGGGCTCTGATTGAGGAATATTGTGTCAAAAACCGGCTTAATCCGGTGACCGACAAAAGCAATTTTCAACCTGTATATTATAGAAACAAAATAAGGCTTGAGCTTTTGCCCTATATCAAAGCCAACTATAACGGCGGTATTGAAAGGGCACTGCTGGATATGGCCCAAATACTAAGGCAGGAAAACGATTATTTGGATGGCGCATGCAGAAAAATATTCAAAGAGTACGTGTCAGAGGCCGAAACCGGCAGGCTGGAATTCCGCCGGGAAGACCTTATGGGTCTTCATAATGCTGTCCGCAGAAGGGTTTTGCGTATGGGAGTTGAATACCTTAAGGGAAATACCGACAATTTGGAATTCGGACATATTGAACAAGTCTGTGCTCTGCTGGAATCAGGCAAAACCGGTAAAAGGATTAATCTTCCCCGGGGATTGGTGGCGGGCATTGAATATGGGAAAGTTTTTCTTGACGACAAGCAGGATAGCAAGAAAGCCCTTGACGGTGTTTACCGGCTTGTTATCCCAGGCACCACCAGACTGCATGAAATAAACGGTATAATAGAGGCGGACATTATAGGGGTTGACAGGTATGTCAAACAAAAAGACTGCGATAATAATACGGCCTTTATGGATTTTGAGATAACCGGCAGGAATCTTATGGCTTCAAAGAGAAAAGAAGGAGAGAAGTTTATACCCCTGGGCATGAAGGGGACAAAAAAATTAAAGGATCTGTTTATAGATGCGAAGGTACCGAGGGAAAAACGGGATTGTATTCCAATAATAAGAAATGAGCACGGTATTGTATGGGTGGCAGGCCACCGGATAGACGATAAATATAGAATAAATAAAAGTACCGGACAGGTGCTTAAGTTAGAATACAGACAGGACTTGACGGGGGAGGAGTACTAAATGTTAAACAGTATCGAGAAAGTATTGATAGACCGGAAACAAATACAGGATAAGGTTAAGGAACTGGCAGCCAGAATCTCGGAGGATTACAGGGGCAAGGACTTGGTAATTGTCGGCGTATTGAAGGGGGCTGTACTTTTTATGGCGGACCTTGTGAAAAACATCGATATTCCGCTTACCATAGATTTTATTGCCGTTTCAAGCTATGGCAATGCCACCGAAACCTCGGGAGTAGTGAGAATACTCAAGGATCTGGATAACAGTATTAAGGGTATGGATGTGCTGATTGTTGAGGATATTATAGACAGTGGGCTGACCATGTGTTACCTGCAGGACAACTTAAGGTCCAGGGGGCCAAGCAGTATTAAAGTATGTACCCTCCTTGACAAGCCTTACAGACGCAAAGCGAATGTGGAGGTTGATTATTTGGGTTTTGTAGTAGAGGATGAGTTTGTTGTGGGATATGGGCTTGATTTTGCCGAGAGATTCAGGAATCTGCCGGAAATTTGTGTTTTAAAGCCCGAAGAGTATGAAGGTCAATAAAACGAATGTTAAGGATATACAGTTTGAGTTTTGATTGGCAATATGTTAAAATAGCTATTATGCTTTGAAAAGATTATCATTCTTTCATGGTTGAAAGGAGGGTTATGATTGACAAAATTCTTTCGTGGAGCCAGTTTCTATATATTAATATTTATAATAATAGTTGCAATAGTTCAGATGTATGGAGCTAATACCAAAGAGATTGATACACTGGAGTATTCCCGGTTGATAACCGAACTGGATAAACAAAATGTTACCAGACTGGTTATAGAGGAAAACGTGGTAACGGGGACTTTGAAGGACGGTTCAGAATTCCAGTCCACCATTCCCGACCTGCAGACCTTTAACCAGTTTATACTGCCGCAAATGCAGGCAGAAGTACTTCAGGTTGATAATAAGATTCCGCCGCCTACCCCATGGTGGGCACAGCTGCTTCCCACCTTTTTGGTGATACTGCTTTTTGTCGTGCTGTGGTTCTTCTTTATGCAGCAGTCCCAGGGTGGAGGCAACAGGGTTATGTCCTTTGGGAAAAGTAAAGCCAAGCTTAACACAGAAGAAAAGAAGAAGATTACCTTTGCCGATGTGGCAGGGGCCAAGGAGGAGAAGGAAGAACTCAGCGAAATAGTGGAGTTTCTTAAGAACCCCAGAAAATTCATTGAGCTTGGAGCCCGTATTCCAAAGGGCGTTTTGCTGGTAGGCCCGCCAGGAACAGGTAAAACCTATCTTGCCAGAGCCGTTGCCGGCGAAGCAGGGGTACCGTTCTTTAGCATATCAGGTTCGGATTTTGTTGAGATGTTTGTGGGCGTTGGAGCATCCAGGGTGAGGGATTTGTTTGAACAGTCCAAAAAGAACTCCCCCTGTATAATATTTATAGACGAAATAGATGCCGTCGGGCGTCACAGGGGTGCAGGACTTGGGGGGGGTCACGATGAAAGGGAACAGACCCTGAACCAGCTCCTGGTGGAGATGGACGGTTTCAGTGTTAATGAAGGGATAATAATTATAGCTGCAACCAACAGGCCAGATATCCTCGACCCGGCACTTCTGCGGCCAGGCCGGTTTGACAGACAGGTGCTTATCGGAATTCCTGACATTAAGGAAAGAGAAGCGGTTTTAAGGATACACTCAAAGGGTAAGCCCCTGGAAGAGAGCGTAAGCCTTGAGGATATTGCCAAGGGGACTCCGGGTTTTACTCCTGCGGACCTTGAGAATCTGATGAACGAAGCGGCCCTCCTTGCTGCCCGTAAGGGTAAGAAACAAATTGGCAGTGAAGAGCTTGAGGAGGGTGTTACCCGGGTAATTGCAGGACCGGAAAAAAAGAGCAGGGTGATGAGTGAAAAGGACAAGAAGCTTACAGCCTATCATGAAGCCGGTCATGCAGTGGTGGCCAGAGTGCTGCCCAACACCGACCCTGTCCATCAGATTTCAATAGTACCCCGTGGAAGAGCCGGGGGATATACCATGATACTTCCCCAGGAGGACAAATATTATATGTCAAAGTCCGAGATGGAAGAGTATCTGGTTCATCTTTTGGGAGGCAGGGTAGCCGAAAAGCTGGCCCTAAACGATATCAGCACCGGAGCTCAAAATGACCTTGAAAAGGTGTCAAGGATGGCCCGAAAGATGGTTACCGAATACGGAATGAGCGAAAACCTCGGGCCCATGACCTTTGGCTCGGGTCACGATGAGGTCTTTATAGGAAAGGACATGGCAAGAAGCAAGAATTACAGTGAAGAGGTAGCTGCGAAAATAGACAAGGAAATTAAGAGCATGATAGACAGGGCGTATACTAAAGCCCAGGAGATTATTCAGGAAAACATTGAAAAACTCCATGCAGTGGCCGGGGCTCTTTTAGAAAGAGAAAAACTAACCGGTGAGGAGTTTGAAAAAATATTTTCCCAGGCGTAATCACAAAAAGAAGGCGGTTAATGCGTCTTCTTTTTTTTTGGCCGGCATAAAACCCGGTTTGGGAACAGCATGGATTTTTTTAGGATTATCTGGTATAATAAGTGACTGGAATATTCCTAATATAATAGGGGTGATTGAATGGAATTTAAATTACATAACGGACTGAACGCCAAGGTAGAAGCTGCCGTCACACAGGACAATACTGCTGACAGCTTCGGCAGCGGAGGGGTGCAGGTGTTTGCCACCCCGATGATGATTGGCCTGATGGAGAAAGCTGCCCTTTCGGCTGTAGACCCGTATCTTCCCTGTGGTTATGCTACAGTTGGTGCACGGCTTGATATCCGGCATACTGCCGCTACTCCTATGGGGATGAAGGTATATGCAGCAGCAGAGCTTACAGAAATAGATGGCAAAAGATTGGTATTCAAAGTGGAAGCCTATGATGAAAAGGAAAAAATAGGTGAGGGCTGTCATGAGAGGTATATAGTCAACATACAACGGTTCATGGAAAAGGCGGCAGATAAGGTTGATAAGTCCTAAACTCTTTTGCTAATGACGGATAAAGCACAGCTCGGAGTTTGTCGGCGGAAAACGAGCTGTGCTTTTGTATTATAGAGAACTCTCCAAAGGGGCAACTTATATATATAAAAAGTCCCTGCATACAATTGTACAAGTTTTTGAGTATACATTACTAATTAATGAAGTTTAACTTGCAAAACCGCTGTGAAATATAATAGAATTAAAGAAAAATGAAGCAGTTATTGCAATTACTTTAAGAATATTAAAAATGTGTCGTCACACTTTAAGAAGGAGGAAAAAAAATGACCGACAAGGAGCATCAAGAGCGCATAAGTAAAGCAAAACAGGATTGGGAAGAGAAAAAGATGGAAAAATTTTTAGCTAAAAGGCCTGAACGCAAGGAGAACTTTGTTACAGGCTCCAATTCAGAGGTGAACAGGCTCTACACTCCTGTCGACATTGAGGGTCTGGACTACCTTGAGGACTTGGGCTTTCCCGGGGAATATCCATTTACAAGGGGCGTCCAACCTACAATGTACAGGGGCAGATTATGGACCATGAGACAGTATGCAGGGTTTGCCACTGCAGAGGAATCCAACAAAAGATACAAGTATCTGCTTAAGCAGGGGCAGACAGGCCTGAGCGTTGCCTTTGACCTTCCTACGCAGATTGGTTATGATTCAGACCATTCCTTATCCGAAGGCGAGGTAGGCAAGGTTGGGGTTGCCATCGATTCGCTGAAGGATATGGAGACACTGTTTGATGGAATACCCCTTGACAGGGTAAGCACTTCTATGACTATAAACGCTCCCGCTGCGGTGCTGCTGGCAATGTATATTGCAGTAGCCGAAAAGCAGGGCGTTACACCCGACAAACTGAACGGGACTATACAGAACGATATACTGAAAGAGTATATAGCCAGAGGCACATACATATTTCCCACACAACCGTCCATGAGACTTATAACAGATATATTCGAGTATTGTGCAAAATTTGTACCCAAGTGGAACACCATAAGTATTAGCGGGTACCACATAAGGGAAGCCGGATCAACCGCATCCCAGGAGGTGGCATTTACATTGGCTGATGGTATTGCCTATGTACAGGCAGCAATAAATGCCGGCCTTGAAGTGGATGAGTTTGCTCCAAGGCTCTCCTTTTTCTTTAATTCCCATAACGACCTGCTGGAGGAAGTGTCTAAATTCAGAGCTGCCAGAAGGTTGTGGGCGAAAATAATGAAAGAAAGGTTTAACGCAAAGAACCCCAAGTCTTTGATGATGAGGTTCCATACACAGACAGGAGGGTCGACCCTTACTGCCCAACAGCCGGACAACAACATTGTAAGGGTGGCCATTCAAACCCTGGCGGCCGTTCTGGGAGGCACACAATCGCTGCATACCAACTCAAGGGATGAAGCCCTTGCTCTGCCCAGCGAAGATTCTGTCAGGATTGCTTTAAGAACGCAGCAGATTGTAGCCTATGAAAGCGGAGCGGCCGAGACGGTAGACCCGCTGGCAGGCTGCTATTATGTAGAGGCTATGACAGATAGAATAGAAAAGGAAGCAAGCGAATATATACACAAAATTGATGAACTCGGTGGAGCGCCAAGCGCAATTGACAAGGGTTATGTCCAGAAGGAAATACAGGACAGCGCATATATGTATCAAATGGAAATTGAAGCTGATAAAAGGGTGGTCGTAGGCGTTAACAAATTCCAGATGGAAGAGGAGCCGCCCAAGGGGCTGCTAAGGGTAGATCCCAAAGTAGGCGAAATGCAGAAGAAAAAGCTGGAGGACCTAAGGCGTACAAGGGATAACATTAAGGTGAGCGAAGGACTTGACAGTCTGAAAAAGGCTGCCCTGGGGGATGAAAACCTGATGCCGTATATAGTTGAAGCGGTAAGGAACTACGCTACCCTGGGTGAAGTATGCGGAGTGCTGCGGGAAGTATTCGGTGAATATAAGCAGTCCATAGTACTGTAACTGGTCCGAAAGCTTATCAATCTGAGATATACATTATTTAAGGAGGTTGATTTTGATATGGATAAACCCATCAGGGTTTTAGTAGCCAAGCCGGGGCTGGACGGCCACGACAGGGGCGCCAAGGTTATTGCCAGGGCCTTCAGGGATGCGGGGATGGAAGTCATATATACAGGCCTGAGGCAAACCCCCGAACAGATTGTGGAGACCGCCATACAAGAAGACGTTGAGGTAGTGGCTATGAGCATATTGTCGGGAGCCCACAACCATCTGTTTCCAAAGGTGGCTAATATGTTGAAGGAGAGGGGAATTGATGATATACTTGTGGTTGGCGGAGGAGTAATTCCGGATGAAGATATCCCCGCCTTAAAGAAAGCCGGTATAGAAGAGATTTTCACTCCCGGAACACCTACCGCCCAGGCTATAGAGTTCATCAGGAAAAACGTAAAAAGATAACAAAACATAATATGGCAATAATCATTAGGTGGTGCTACAATGGATTTGCAGGAGAGGTTGGTTTCCGGGGATGTCAGAGCGTTGGCCAGGTTGCTGACTCTCGTTGAGAATAATGACCCGGAAGCAATTAATATTATAAAGAATTTACACAAAAGAGCCGGGAACGCGTATGTTATAGGTATTACCGGCCCCCCCGGAGCCGGGAAAAGCACCCTTTTGGATAAACTGGTAAAGGTCCTGACAGGCCGGGGAAAAACAGTGGGAATAATAGCTGTTGATCCAACAAGCCCCTTTACCGGGGGCGCAATTCTGGGGGATAGGATAAGAATGCAGGACTTGTACACGGATCCCGGCGTTTTCATAAGGAGTATGGGAACAAGGGGGCACCTTGGAGGACTTTCCAGGACTACCCAGGCAGCTGTCAGGGCTATGGATATTTATGGAAAGGATTATATATTCATTGAAACGGTAGGCGTGGGACAGTCTGAGGTAGATATTGTAAGGACTGCCGACACTGTAGTCATGGTTATGATGCCAGGGCTTGGAGATGATATACAGGCGATAAAAGCAGGAATAATGGAAATAGGGGATATTTTCGCTATTAATAAGTCGGACAGGGATGGCGCAGACAGAACAAAGATAGAGATTGAAATGATGCTGGACTTTAATGAAAGCAAAGCATGGCGCCCTCCGGTAAACAAAGTTACGGCCATCGATAATTCAGGAATAGATCATTTGATTAACGATATCCTAGTCCATAGGAATTATATGGAAGAATCCGGCGAACTGACAAGAAGAAGATCCAGAAATGTTAAAGAGGAACTCTTAAGTCTTGTAAGGGACAGGGTTTTGAAATTTATCCTTGAAGAATCGGGTAAGGGCTATTCTGTGGAGTCTTTGGTTAAGCAGATAATATCAAAGGATACTGATATATACACCGCCGCCGAGGATATTCTAAAAAGAATTAAGAGCTGAAGCGAAGGAGGTGCAGAAGTGGTGAATAAGGTCGACCATATAGGCATAGCTGTCAGCAATTTGGAGGAAACAATAAAGTTTTATACCAATGTTTTGGGCCTTAAACTCGAAGGGGTTGAAGTTGTGGAAGACCAAAGGGTAAAGGTCGCTTTTCTCCCCGTTGGGGATACTGAAATTGAATTGCTGGAGTCCACAGAACCTGACGGACCCATAGCAAAATTTATAGAAAAGAAAGGAGAAGGCATCCAGCATATTGCTTTCAGGGTTGAGGACATTGAAGAAGCTTTAAGCAGTATGCGTGAAAAAGGGATAAGACTGATAGACGAAAAACCCAGGTATGGCGCCGGCGGGGCACAGATTGCATTTTTACATCCCAAAAGCACCCATGGAGTACTCATTGAATTGTGTGAAAGGAAGTAAATCTAATATTCACGGAGGTATTATAATGATAGGGAACAAATTACAGGACCTTCAGAACAGAAAAGATAAAATAACGGAAGGCGGGGGCAAAAAGAGGATAGAGAAGCAGCACGGAAACGGCAAGTCCACTGCCAGGGAAAGAATAGATATGCTTATGGACGAGGGCAGCTTTGTGGAGATAGATGCTTTCGTGCAACACAGGTGCAGTCAGCTGGGCATGGAAAATACCGAGGCCCCTGCAGAGGGAGTAATAACAGGTTATGGAACGGTAAACGGCAGGCTGGTATATATTTATGCGCAGGACTTTACTGTTCTGGGTGGCTCCCTTGGTGAAATGCATGCAAAGAAGATATGCAAGGTTTTGGATATGGCAATGAAGGTAGGAGCTCCGGTAGTGGGTATAAACGACTCGGGCGGAGCAAGGATACAGGAAGGTGTAGATGCTTTGTCCGGATACGGACAGATATTTTACAGAAACACCATAGCTTCCGGCGTTATACCCCAGATATCCGTAATAATGGGCCCCTGCGCAGGAGGCGCAGTATACTCCCCGGCCATAACTGATTTTGTATTCATGGTGGATAAAACCAGTCAGATGTTTATAACAGGGCCCCAGGTAATAAAAACAGTAACCGGTGAGGATGTGTCCTCCGAGGAGCTTGGCGGAGCCATGACTCATAACCGTACAAGCGGTGTGGCTCACTTTATGAGCCCCGATGAAAAGCAATGTATCGATGACATAAAAACACTTTTAAGCTTTTTACCTTCCAACAACATGGAAACACCACCAGCCTTTGAGACGGCTGATGATATTAACCGGGCCGAGGAAGCGCTGAATGAAATAGTACCGGATAATCCCAACAAGCCCTACGATATGAAGGAAGTAATTAGGCTGATAATGGATAACGGTGAATTCTTTGAAGTACAGGCCTACTACGCCCTGAACATGATAACAGGGTTTGCAAGGCTAAACGGCAGGTCGATAGGAATAATAGCAAACCAGCCTAAGGTACTGGCCGGTTGCCTCGATATAAACGCCTCCGACAAGGCGGGTAGGTTTATTCGGACCTGTGATGCTTTTAATATACCTGTACTCAACATGGTTGATGTACCCGGATTTTTACCGGGAACAAACCAGGAATACGGTGGAATAATAAGGCACGGTGCAAAAATGCTTTACGCCTATTCTGAAGCAACCGTACCCAAGGTTACCCTTGTTACCAGAAAAGCATATGGCGGTGCATATCTGGCTATGTGCAGCAAGGATCTGGGTGCCGATGTGGTTTTGGCATGGCCCAGCGCTGAGATAGCGGTAATGGGACCGGAAGGTGCCGCAAATATAATATTCAGAAAAGAAATAGAGGGGTCACAGGACCCTGCAGCAACCAGACAGGGAAAAATAGACGAATACAAGGACAGGTTTGCCAATCCGTATGTAGCGGCCAGCCGGGGCTTTGTAGACGATGTGGTGGTACCTTCAACCACAAGGCAGAGGATAATAAGTGCCTTTGACATGCTGCAGGGCAAAAGAGAAACAAGGCCCGCCAAAAAGCACGGCAATCTGCCTGTGTAGACACAGCAGAATATGCCAACCTATTGTGGCTTGCTTGAACCGGCGAAAAGCCAGCAGCAGTTAATTATCGGATAAAGAGGTGATATGATTGTTCGGCGAAACCATTGATTTACTTGAAAGTCTTCAGATAACCGTGTTGGGTATGGCAGTAGTATTTTCAGTACTGGTATTATTGATGGCAATAATAAAAGTAATGGAAAAAACTATGTACAAAGATCCGGCCAAAAATGCACAACCCGCCAAAAACTTTTCGACTGCAGAAGTTGTCGAGGCTGAGCCTCCCAAGGATGAGGATAATATGGGCCAGGATTTAGAGCTTGTGGCGGTAATTGCGGCAGCGGCCGCCGCGAATATGGGGGTTAGGCCTTCCAATATAATAATAAGGAATATTGTCCGCATGCCCGAGACCGCGCCTATCTGGAATTTAAGCGGCAGGGCGGATTTGATGGCAAGCAGAAGCAAGTACTAATCAAAATTAAGGAGGAGACCTTAAATGAAAAAATTTAACATAACAGTGAACGGCAATACCTATCAGGTAGAAGTTGAAGAGATTAATGACGGCAGTGCGGCAGCTCCGGTAGCAGCACCGGCTCCCGCTTCGGCACCAAAACCTGCGGCAGCTCCTGCGCCCAAAGCAGCTCCTGCCCCTGCTGCCAAACCTGCAGCTTCAGTTCCGGCAGGCGCCAATACAGTAACAGCACCTATGCCGGGTACCATTCTTGACGTAAAGGTTAAGGAAGGTGACAGCGTTAAGAACGGGCAGGTATTAATGGTGCTGGAGGCAATGAAAATGGAGAATGAAATCTTTGCCCCTGCCGATGGTACGGTAGCTTCGGTAAATGTCGGCACAGGCGCATCGGTAAATGCAGGAGACGTACTTGTATCCCTCAAATAGAACAACCCTAAGAAAGGAGTCACTCCTATGATACAAATATTAGCGAAATTTTTACAGGATACGGGTTTTGTCGGAATGGACATACCGCACTTTATAATGCTGGCTATTTCCTGCATATTATTATATCTGGCCATAGTAAAAAAATATGAACCGCTTTTGCTTGTGCCTATAGCATTTGGTATGCTTCTGTCTAACCTGCCCCTGGCAAACCTTATGGCTGACCAGGTTACCCATCAGCCGATAGAACTGATTGAAGAAGCCGGAAAGCAGATAATGGTAATAACAGAGCAATCAGATATACAGCCCGGCGGACTGTTAAAATATTTTTACCAGGGCAACCGTCTTGGCATATTCCCGCCCATAATATTCATGGGCATAGGCGCTATGACTGATTTTGGGCCATTGATTGCAAACCCCAAAAGCCTTCTGTTAGGCGCCGCAGCCCAGTTTGGGATATTTACCACATTTTTGGGTGCGATACTTCTTGGCTTTACCGGACCTGAAGCCGGCTCGATAGGCATAATAGGGGGAGCCGACGGACCGACGGCCATATACCTTACATCTAAATTGGCGCCGCATCTTTTAGGCCCCATAGCCGTAGCTGCGTATTCCTATATGGCCCTTGTGCCGATAATTCAGCCTCCCATTATGAAGGCGCTGACAACCAAGAAGGAACGGGTTGTCAAGATGGACCAGCTGCGGGAAGTATCCAAGACAGAAAAGGTACTGTTCCCGATAATAGTTACCATAGCGGTATCGCTTGTGCTGCCTTCAGCAGCGGCACTGGTGGGTATGCTTATGCTGGGCAATTTGTTTAAAGAATCCGGCGTGGTTGACCGTTTGTCCAAAACCGCAGCCAATGAACTGATAAACATTGTAACAATATTCCTTGGAGTAAGCGTTGGCGCCTCCGCAACTGCCGATAAGTTTCTGCAGGTTCAGACCATCCAGATAATCGTGCTGGGTGTTGTAGCCTTCGGTGTGGGTACGGCAGCGGGAGTATTGTTTGGCAAGCTAATGTACAAATTATCCGGTGGTAAGGTAAACCCGCTTATAGGTTCCGCCGGTGTATCCGCAGTACCTATGGCGGCGCGTGTTTCCCAGTCGGTAGGACAAAAAGAAAACCCGTCCAACTTCCTGTTAATGCACGCCATGGGGCCCAATGTTGCCGGTGTAATAGGCTCGGCGGTTGCAGCGGGAGTAATGCTGTCGATATTCGGATAGATGAGTTCAAATACAGGCGGTGCCATAGCATCGCCTGTATTTTTTTTGGCCGTTAATTCCAATAATCTGATATAATTAGGTTGCGTGACACAGAAAAGTTTACGGCGGTTTTTCAGATATATCGGTGACCTGCGTTATACTGACCCGGTCAGGCAGGACAGGATAAGACAGGGTACGTTTCTTGTTTTGTCGTATTTTAAGGGCAGTTAACAAAACAGGAGGGTTGTTCTTTGAAGGGAAAAATACTTAAGCAACTTATTGAGAACAAAAACAAATATATTTCGGGCCAGTATCTGAGCCAAAGTTTAGATATCAGCAGAACGGCTGTCTGGAAGTATGTAAACGCCTTGAAGAAACAGGGATATGAGATAGAGGGGGTACCCAACAAAGGATACAGGCTTGTGAGTTCCCCTGATATTCTTACCCAGGAGGAAATATCCCCCCTGCTTACAACCTCCATAATGGGATGCAGGATAATCCACAGGGATACTTTGGCGTCTACAAGCATTTTGGCCAAGGAGATAGCCTCACAACAAAAAGAGGGTACCGTTGTGATTGCTGAGGAGCAGTCCGGGGGAAGGGGGAGGCTTGGGAGACAGTGGTTTTCTCCCCGGGGTGGAGGCATCTTTGTGTCAATAATACTCAAGCCTGAAATAAGGCCTGATAAAGCCTACCAGATAACTCAGGTGGCTGCGGTGGCTGCTGTAAAAGCCATAGAGGATATTACCGGCTTGGCTGCCGGCATAAAATGGCCCAACGACATTATTGTAAATGGAAAAAAGGTATGTGGAATACTTACCGAGATGAACGCCGAAGCGGATATTATAAACCATATTGTTCTGAGCATGGGGCTTAACGTTAACGCAGGGGCAGAGGACGTGCCCCGGGATATCAAGGATAAAGCTGCTTTCCTAAGCACCGAATGCGGTTGTTTTATTTCAAGGAGACAGCTAATGGCAGTTTTGCTCGAGAAAACAGAGATTGAATACATAAAATTCCTTAAAAATGGTTTTAAGGCTACTGTGGGAGATTGCAGGAAGTATTCGTTATCATTGGGGCGCGAGGTCCGGGTGACACAAATAGACAGAGTCCTTAGGGGAAGAGCGGTTGACATAACCGAAGAGGGAATTTTGCTGCTAGAGACCGGCAGCGGCACGGTGGAGGTTATATCGGGAGATGTTTCGGTCAGAGGGATAGACGGATACCTGTAGATATTGAAACCTGGCTTCCTGGGTGTTAGAATCGATTAGTAAAATACTAACAATAAGCGGGTGATATTGTGATACTGGTTTTGGATGCGGGCAATACCAACATTGTGCTGGGCGTTTTTAATAATAACAGATTGATAACCAATTGGAGGATTTCGACTGATAAGAGCAAATCGTCGGATGAATACGGTATGATTATCAATCAACTGTTCAGGTATGAAGGGCTTGAAATGCAGGAAATGGAGACGGTGGTGATATCATCGGTGGTTCCTCCCATTATGCATTCCCTCCAGCGGGCAATTAGCAAATACTGCAGGATTGATCCCCTGGTCGTGGGACCCGGTGTAAAAACGGGCATAGATATTAAGTACGACAATCCAAAGGAAGTGGGAGCGGACAGAATAGTGAATGCAGTCGGGGCCATCCACAAGTACGGGGGGCCGGTCATCCTGGTGGACTTCGGTACGGCAACCACCTTTTGCGCCGTAAGCGAAAAAGCCGAATATCTTGGCGGAGCAATAGCTCCGGGTATAATAATTTCCAGCGATGCTTTGTTTCAGAGGGCAGCTAAACTGCCCAGGGTAGAGCTTGTAAAGCCGGAAAGATACGTGGGCAAGAATACCGTAAGCAGCATACAATCGGGCATTGTACACGGATATGTCGGTCTTGTGGAGCACATAGTAAACAATATAAAGAAGGAATTAGACTGGAACAATGCCAGGGTAATAGCCACCGGGGGATTGGCAAGATTAATTGCCGGGCAGTCCGGGGCTATTGATACAGTGGACAGTCTGCTTACCCTGGATGGCCTCAATGCTATTTATCAGATGAACAGGAAATAGATTTGGCAGGGAGATGAAAGCTGTTGGAAATTGGCAACCTTAAGCTTGACAACAATGTTTTGTTAGCTCCAATGGCCGGTATAACCGACAGGCCTTTTCGCATTCTATGCAAGGAGCAGGGCTGCGGCTTAACCTATACCGAGATGGTGAGTGCCAGAGGGCTGTATTATGATAACACAAGAACAGAAAGTCTTTTATACATAAAACATAATGACAGGCCTACGGCGGTTCAGTTGTTCGGTTCGGATGCCGGGTTGATGGCAGAGCAGGCGGCAAGGTTGTGTGAGAACGGGGCAGATATTATTGATATAAATATGGGGTGCCCGACGCCTAAAATAGTAAAAAACGGTGATGGTGCCGCCCTTATGCGAAACCCCAGATTGGTTGCAGAAATAGTGAAAAGGGTGTCACTGGCAATAAACGTACCCCTCACTGTGAAAATCAGAAAGGGCTGGGATAAAAACAGCGTAAATGCATTAGAAATTGCCCGTATTGTCCAGGAAAACGGTGCCGCTGCCATTGCAGTGCACGGGAGGACAAGGGAGCAGTTCTACAGTGGGACTGCCGATTGGGACATGATAGCCCAAATCAAGAAAAGCCTTAGCATTCCTGTGATTGGAAACGGTGATATTTTCAGCCCGGAGGATGCAGCCCGCATGTTGATTAAAACCGGGTGTGATGCTGTGATGATAGGACGGGGGGCCAGGGGAAACCCGTGGATATTCAAAAGGAGCCTTAAGCTTATTCACGAAGGGATATACGTTGAGCCTCCGGATATCCATGAGGTGATTAGAACCATAGAGAAACATACCGACCTAATGATAGACCAAAAGGGGGAAATACGGGCGTTAAAGGAGATGAGAAAGCATGCCGGATGGTATCTGAAGGGTTTCTGGAATGCTTGTCTTGTAAGGAATGAGGTGAATAAAGCACAAACGCGGGAACAGCTTTTTCAGGCACTTAAGGACTATGAGGGGCAAATAGAGGAGCATCTGTAGAAGGTGTTCTTTTTTTTATGTGATTATTGAAATATTTCGTGAAAGGTTGTAAAATGATATTGCACAATATTGTGCACATAATTTTTCTGCTTTAGGGAATAATCGCCTCTGTAAGCAGTGGCCCATGATTCAAAAGATATGGGGATATTTCACGCGTTTTCCCGTGAGGATTAATGGAATAACCGCGTTAGCAGCGGGATGTCCCCATTTCTAAAAAAGGGGGTTAGCTGTATGAATATAATAAGGGTTGGCAGTAAATCCATCAATAAGGATAAGCTCTATCAGATCATAGATGAAATAATGGATTTGAGGAGCGAGGGAGTATCCCAGCAGGACATAGCAGAAAGGCTTGGCACCGACAGGAGTTTTGTATCCCGTCTGGAGAGCCTGGGGGAAGTCAGAAAGGGCGACAGGATAGCCTTTATTGCCTTTCCGGTAAAGAACAAACAACAGATAATTGAACTGCTAAACCGTTACGGTGTGAACTTTCATTTGATAATGACTGAAGAGGAGAGATTATCCTTAGTCGGTGACAGCAGCGGCACCGAGCTTCTGAATTTCATCATGGACTGGATAGTTAAAGCGCGGCAGTGCGATACGGTGGTGGTCTTTGCGTCGGATAAAAGGAGCCGGCTGATCGAAGCCCTTGTGGACTGCCAGGTTATCAAAAGACATATCGGGAAATCTCCGATAACCCGGGACATTTATATACCCCCACAGGATATAACGGAAATTTTGGAAGCCTTACAACAAACCAGGGAGGGTCAAAGATGAAGAAAATACTCAGCGTGAGCATAGGGTCCTCCACCCGGGACCACAGGGTTGAGACCAGCATTATGGGACAGGACTTCATCCTTGAGAGAAGGGGAACGGATGGGGATATTCAAAAGGCTGCCAGTCTCATTAAAGAGTATGACGGCAAAGTTGATGCCTTCGGGATGGGAGGTATTGACCTGTACATACACGGAGGGAACAAGCGATATACAATCAAAGACGCAATGCCGCTGAAGGAAGCGGCGGCAACAACACCAATTGTTGACGGGTCCGGACTTAAGAATACCCTGGAAAGAAACGTAATAAGGCATATCGATGAAAATAATGTCATACACCTTGAAGGGAAGAAGGTCCTGATGGTATCGGCCATGGACCGGTTTGGTATGGCCGAGGCCTTCGAAGAAGCAGGTGCTTTGGTGGCATGTGGGGATTTAATCTTTGCTTTGGGAATACCCAAGCAGATTAACTCGCTGCGCCTTTTGCACAGGATAGCCCGTGTCATTGCGCCTGTTGCATGTCGCCTGCCCTTTCAAATTCTGTATCCGACCGGTAAGAGCCAGGAGATCTCAAACAATAAATATGAATCCTATTATCAGAATGCGGATATTATTGCCGGAGATTTTCTATACATAAAAAAATACCTTCCCGCTTCATTAAAGGGTAAAGTAATAATAACCAATACGGTGACTTCAAAGGACATAGAGCTTCTGGCTGAAACAGGAGTGACCACCCTTATTACCACAACGCCCGAGTACAGCGGAAGGTCCTTTGGAACCAATGTAATGGAAGCAATAATCGTTGCACTTGCGGGTAAGGGAAAACAGGAACTTACTCCGGTGGAATACAATAGTTTCCTTAAACGTATGGGTATCAAACCAAGAATAGAACGTCTGAACAATAATGCAATTATAGGAGGTAGCAGTTAGAATGGGGAAGTTTGGCTTTATTATTCACCCTCTATGCATCAGTGATTTCAGCAGGAAGTTTGCATTTGCAGAAAAACTGCCGGACGGATTTATTAAAAAAGTGATGGGAAAATTGCCCCCCATAAAAGCGGCTCATATCACCGGAATAGAATCCCCAAAAGGAAAGGCAGAGGGATATTTCATAGCTGTTCCGCTTTTGCCTGAACAGATGCTTGGACTGCCTACGGAGCTGGTTGAGAGGAAAATACTAAAGGCTTGCAGGATGGCACAAGGATTAGGTGCGCAAATAGTAGGATTAGGAGCCTTTACGTCTGTGGTTGGCGATAAGGGGCTCTCGATAGCTCAAAAGCTGGATATACCCCTTACAACAGGCAACTCTTATACCGTTGCAACTGCGCTGGAAGCAGTCAGGCAGGCTTGCAAAGCCACCGGAAGAACCCTGGGGGACCTGGAAATTGTAATAATAGGGGCCAACGGTTCAATAGGAAGCACCTGCGCAAAAATACTTGCGAGGGAAGCCAAATATATGACCCTTGTATCCAGGGATATTGAGAGATTGGAGAAATTGGCCGAAGGGATAATGCGTGAGACGGGCCTGGCGGTACATACCACCAACATGTCAAAGGGTCCTTTGAAGAGGGCAGACATAGTGATAACCGTCAGTAGCTCGGTGGATACCATTATTCGGCCAGAACACCTCAAGAGGGGAGCTATAGTCTGCGATGTAGCAAGGCCCAGGGATGTATCGGCGCAGGTGGCGCAAAAAAGAAAAGATGTTGTAATAATTGAGGGCGGTATAGTGAAAATTCCCGGCCGGCCAAATCTTAAGTTTGATTTTGGCCTCCCGCCCGGGATGTGTTATGCCTGCATGGCGGAGACTATGATATTGGCAATGGAGAGCAGGTTTGAGAACTATTCCATAGGCAGCAGGCTTGAATTGGAAAAGGTAAATGAAATATCACAGTTGGCCAGGAAACACGATTTCCGGCTTGCGGGTTTTAGGGGTACCGAGGGGTTTGTAGACTATGAAAAGATTGGGAAGAATGCGGAAAGATATAAGTCACAGGTACGGTAGGCATTAAATACCGATAATACATAGACAAAAGCGGTCATCCGGAGGAAGGCCGCTTTTGACATGTGGGTATTAGGGCAAAGCTGCCGAAAGCTGCCGGGATTCTGGACAAATTGCTTATAGTGTGTTAAATATATGAACGTAGGCCGGGGCAAGTGAAAGTCATTGCTGCCCTGGAAGCGGCTTTAACCTGCATCTAATCCGGCATTAATAATGGTATGAATTTTGCATTTATTTTAGTACAGGCGGAGCAGCTGCAATGCTGTCGCCGGATTACTGCTTCAGGGAATGAAAAGTGAGGTGAGACCTATGATTGAAAATTTTGCCGGTATTATAGCAGGAGCGAAGGATAAGGGTCCAAAGACCATAGCTGTGGCTGTTGCCCAGGATGAGGATGTGTTAAAGGCCGTTGGTGCCGCCCATGACCTTGGAATAGCCAATGCCGTATTGATTGGCGACGGGGTGGCAATAAAGAGTATCTGCTCAAATATTCAGTTGAAAACGACGGATTACGAAATAATCAATGTATATGATAAAGCGGAGGCCTGCAGGCATGCGGTGCAGTTGGTACGGAGCGGCAAGGCGGAGATTTTAATGAAGGGGTTTGTTGATACTTCAGTTGTCTTAAAGGCTGTACTGGATAAGGAAACCGGATTAAATACAGGCAGCCTTTTAAGCCATGTTGGGGTTCTGGCTGTACAGGGGTTTGACCGTCTGTTCATACAAAGTGATGCTGCAATGAATATAGCGCCGACCCTTGAGGAAAAGGCGATTATTATAAGGAATGCGGTTAAGGTTGCCCATGCCCTTAGTAACCCGCTGCCAAAGGTGGCCGTCTTATGTGCCGTAGAAAAGGCAAACCCCAAAATGCCTGCAACGCTGGACGCCGCAGGACTTGTTTCGATGAACAAAAACGGCGGGATTGGCGGATGTATTGTTGGCGGTCCCTTCGCGCTGGACAACGCTGTATCCATTGAGGCCGCAAGGCACAAGGGCATAGACCATCCGGTGGCCGGCTGCGCCGATATACTCATTACGCCCGACATAGAAGCAGGAAATATCTTGAATAAATCAATGGAATATTTCGCCGGGGCTCAAAAGGCAGGGATAATTATGGGGGCAGGTGCTCCTATAGTACTAACTTCAAGAGCCAGTTCCGGCCAATCAAAACTCAATTCAATAGCCCTGGCGGTATTGGCTGCCAACAGATGACACGGGGAGAGGAGAATGTTAACGATGAAAAAAACCTATCGGCTGCTGGTAATAAATCCCGGTTCCACTTCTACAAAGATAGCTGTTTTTGATAATGAACGCAAGTCTTTCGAAAAGGTTTTAAGACACCCGGCGGAGGAAATAAAAAAATACCACACAATATACGACCAGTTTGAATTCAGAAAAAACGTGATTATTCAAACATTAAAGGATAATGGTATTGCACTGGAGGGCTTTGATGCCGTTGCAGCCCGCGGGGGCAACATGAAACCCGTTTCCGGCGGTACATACAGGATAAACCGGCAGATGTTAAAGGACTTGAGGATAGGGGTGATGGGTCAGCATGCGTCAAATCTCGGAGGATTAATAGCTTTTGAAATTGCCGGGGGATTAAGGATACCTTCCTATGTGGTTGACCCTGTTATAGTGGATGAGCTTGAAGAACTGGCTCGGTTTTCGGGGCTGCCTGAAATACAAAGGAAAGCGAAGGACCATCCCTTGAATCAAAGGGCCGCCGCACGGCAGGCGGCAGCCGAACTGGGCGGGGAATACAGAAAATTTAATTTTCTGGTCGCCCACCTGGGCGGGGGAATCTCGGTGGGGGTACATAAAAAGGGCAGTATTATAGATGTTAACAATGTTCTTGATGGTGATGGGCCCTTTTCTCCCGAAAGGGCAGGAGGCCTGCCGGTTGGCTCTCTGATAGACCTCTGCTATTCAGGCAAGTACACCAGGGAGGAACTGAGAAAGAAGATTGTAGGCAACGGAGGGCTTGTGGCCTATCTGGGGACTAATGACGGCAGGGAAGTGAGAAAGATGATAGAGAGCGGCGACAAACAGGCCAAGCTTGTGTACCGGGCTATGGCCTATCAGGCTTCCAAGGAGATAGGGGCAGGGGCTACAGTGCTGATGGGGGATGTTAATGCTATAGTTCTTACCGGCGGCCTGGCCTATGATAAAATGTTGGTTGAATGGATCAAAGAGAGGGTTTGCTTTATTGCCAGGGTGATGGTGTATCCGGGCGAGTTCGAAATGACTGCCCTGGCGCAGGGAGTAATCAGGGTATTTAACGGGCAGGAGGAAGAGAAAACATATATTTAAATTAGAACAGTTGCTGTGACAGGAATTTTGACGGAGAGGGAGCCTGCTTTTGGGGGAATAAAAGGGCGGGTTCTTTTTTTTCTTATTTCTGGTATTATATATATAGATTCGGAAAGGAGAATTGACAATGGATATAGGAATATCAACGGCGTGTTTTTATCCCGAACTGCTTACCAGGGAAACCATAGATATTATAGCGGATATGGGTTTTAAAACAATAGAGGTTTTTTTGGAAACGGCATCCGAATATCAAGAGGATTACTGCAAGGGTCTCATGGAAAATATCCAGGCAGCCGGCCTTACGGTTTATTCGGTACATTCCTTTGCGGTGCAGCATGAGCCCTTTTTGTTTGATAAATACAGGCCGAGAAAAGAGGATGCATGGGAGACCTTTTCAAAGGTTGTAAAGGGCGGCGGAATACTGGGTGCCAAGCATATTACATTCCATGGTCCGTCAAGAAAATGGTTTGATAATGAGGTCTCGGAATTAATGGAAATAGCCCACCAAATGGACTGCCTTGCAGAATGTGCCGGCAGCCATGGAATGTCCCTGGCCTGGGAAAACGTTTACTGGTGTCTTTCCCACGACCCGGGTCTGATAGAGAAGATAATGAATAATGCAACCAACCCAAACATAAATTTTACCCTTGACCTTAAACAGGCTAACAGGAGCCGGGTCTCAGTGGAGCAGTATATGAAGATTATGGGAGACAGACTTGTTAATGTCCATGTGAATGATTTCTCTCCCGGCAGCATGTGTTTGCTGCCCGGGCGTGGGCAGGTGGACTATCAAAAGCTATACAAAATCCTGGACAAATCAGGCTACAAGGGACCTCTGATAATTGAGGTATATAGGAACAACTTTTCCGGGTATGATGAACTGGCCAGGGCACGGGAGTTTTTGCTGGCCATACGGCAAGGATAATGCAAATAGAAAAAGCCCCTGTCTTGACATCTACTGGCACATAAATTATAATTACAGCATGCCAAGAGCTGTGGTGTAACAATTACAACACTTGCGACAAATATTTAAAGATAAATTTTCCAGTATATATCAAGAATAAAAACAAAACCGTAACATATATTATCAAGGATATAGTGCAACTTCAATTATATTTGAATCGAGTTAAAGGGGAGACATATAATGGCACAAAAAGAAATAGTTTTAACCTTAGCGGGTCTCGAAAAACTGGAAAACGAACTCGGATTGCTAAAAACCAAGAAAAGAAGGGAAATTGCAGAAAGGATTAAGCAGGCGATAGCCTTTGGAGACATCACCGAGAATTCCGAATACGATGAAGCAAAAAAAGAACAGGCCTTTATCGAAGGCAGGATTGCAACCATTGAAAATTTACTTAAAAATGCAAAAGTAATAGATGACGATGATATATCTGTCGAAGTGGTAAGCATAGGCACTTTGGTAACGGTGAAGGATTTGGCCTTTGACGAAACAGTGGAGTATAAGATTGTAAGCTCGGCAGAAGCAGATCCGTCGCACCTGAAAATATCAAACGAATCTCCTGTGGGAAAAGCTTTAATGGGGCACAAACTTGGGGATGTTGTGGAGATCACGGTACCCGATGGCTTCATTAAGTTCGAGATTATGGGTATAAACAAATAATTACAGGGGGGAGACTAATGGAAAGGGATACAAAGGACGACCTTAATTTAAACGAGATACTTGAGGTGAGAAGAAAAAAGCTGGATAGCCTCAAAGAAAAACGAAAGGATCCTTTCACCATAGATAAGTACGACAGGAAGGAGTTTACCAGTCAAATAAAGGACGATTACGTAAACTATGAGGGTAAACGGGTATCAATAGCCGGCCGCATTATGACCAAACGGGAGCATGGCAAGGCCAGTTTTGCAGATATTCAAGACAGATTTGGAAGAATACAGCTTTATATCAGGGAAGACCAATTGGGAGAGGATACTTACCAGGAGTTTTTATCCTATGATATAGGTGATATAGTCGGGATAAAGGGAGAGGTTTTCACTACCAGAAAAGGAGAGATATCAATAAAGGTTGAGGAGGTTATACTTCTTTCCAAATCTCTTCAGGTGTTGCCAGAGAAATGGCATGGTCTGAAGGACCCTGATTTAAGATACAGACAGAGGTATGTAGACCTTATAGTAAACCCCGGCGTAAAAAAAACCTTTCTTATCAGAAGCAATATTATTAAGGCCATAAGAGAATACCTTGATAATATAGGATATATAGAAGTAGAAACTCCGATATTACATACCATAGCCGGCGGGGCTAATGCTAAACCCTTTGTTACACATCATAATACTCTGGATATAGATATGTATTTGCGAATTGCAACCGAACTTCATCTTAAAAGGCTTATTGTCGGCGGTCTTGAGAAGGTATACGAGATAGGACGGATTTTCCGGAATGAGGGCATGTCCATAAAGCATAATCCGGAATTTACTTCTATAGAACTATATGAAGCCTACACCGATTATCATGGAATGATGGAACTGACCGAGAACCTTATAGCCTATACTGCGAAAAAGGTGCTGGGCACCACAAAGATTAATTATCAGGGAATTGATATTGATCTGACACCTCCCTGGACAAGGCTTACTATGGTTGATGCAATCAAAAAATATGCAGGCATAGAATTCAAAAAGGACGATGACAGCAAAACCGCCTATGAGAAGGCCAGGAGTGTAGGCGTAGAAGTTGACAGGAGCGATTCAAAGGGACAAATAATCAACACTGTATTCGAAGAAAAGGTGGAAGAACACCTGATACAGCCAACCTTTATACTGGATTATCCTGTGGAGGTTTCTCCGCTGGCAAAGCGAAAACCCGATGATCCTGAGTTTACAAGCCGGTTTGAAGGCTTTATATATACCTGGGAGGTAGCAAATGCCTTTTCCGAGCTTAACGACCCGATAGACCAGAAGAAAAGATTCGAAGACCAGCTTAAACAGCGTGAAGCCGGTGACGAAGAGGCGCATATGATGGACGAAGATTACGTAACTGCCCTTGAAGTGGGGCTTCCTCCCACCGGTGGGCTGGGTATAGGAATAGACCGTGTGGTTATGCTATTAACGGATTCCTATTCAATAAGGGACGTAATTCTATTCCCGACAATGAAGCCCAGAGAATAGAGATTTCCTTAATAATATATATATAATTCATTGAACTGGTATGATGGAAGTATATTGCTGTTTATGCAGCAAATACACAGTAAATTGGTGTTGACATAAGATTGGGAGCATGATATTATATGAAAGTCGCCATAACGGGCGGCTATATATTTCAAGCGATAGAATGATGGTACAACAGGGCATTTAATAAGTTCTTGACAGTAAAAATAAGTTGTGCTATCATAGTAAAAGTCGGCAGTAAGTCGACGCGAACCTATGAAAACTAAACAGTGCGAATTAAAGATAGGCAAAGCCTTTGAGTTTTAGGATATTAAACTAAAGAGTTTGATCCTGGCTCAGGACGAACGCTGGCGGCGTGCCTAACACATGCAA
>Ga0334900_1000275_pt1 | contig 84947 bp, 108 predicted proteins | sample GraSluR3_MG_2_FD_207231 | JGI IMG/M metagenome (GOLD analysis project Ga0334900, IMG submission 207231) | Sludge microbial communities from methane-producing bioreactor in Wageningen University, Netherlands - Granular Sludge_31_08-R3 | ecosystem: Engineered > Bioreactor > Anaerobic >... | reverse complement strand
ACCTTAGCCAGAATTCCTATGAATCCTATTGTAGCATCAGGGTATCCAACAATACATCCGTTAACGCAAAAAATGCTTTGCAAACTCGTTGAAGCTTGTCTGCAAAACATATTATACGAGGAGATTTTTGTATGAAAACCAAATTCACTCATGAAAAACTCAAAGAATCTGTAGTAAATATTACGGTTGAGGATCTAGTGAACAGCCTGTCAAATTCCCATAGTGAAAATAGTTGGTCGGACGACGAACTGCAAAAAATCGTCGAGGATGTTAAGAAAGCAATATCCATCCCAGTCGAATACTATATTTCCGCAGCCATTGACTTGGTTCTTCACCAAAGAAATTCCAAAACCAGCCAATCTAAGAAAAAGAAAACGGCAGCCATAGTATAAGTATATAAATATACCTCTTCATTTATTTGAAGGGGTATTTTTTATTTGACAAAATAATATTTGTGCCGTATTATATACTTGTATAGTTAACAAATTCATTTAGTTTAAAAAAGATAAGTAAAACACCGACAAAGTAAATTTCCTAACGGACCCCTTTGCGGTGTTTTTTTTTATTAGGAAAAAGAAAGGAGAAAATATGGACGATTTTTTTGAAAAGAAAAACTGTGATAGATGCGGTGGTTCTCTTGAAAAGGGCAGAACAATGTCTATGTTCAATACAGACTGTATATGCCTCAATTGTAAAAAGGCCGAGAAATCTATCCCCGAATATGCAGAAGCCGTCAAAGCTGAACAAAATGCGGTAAAAAACGGTGATTACAACTTCATCGGCATTGGGTTACCTGAAGAAAAGTAAAATGTAGAAAGGAGAAGGGATATGCAATTTAGCAGAGCGCTTTTAAATGTCATAATAGGAGTCCAGGACAAATACAGGTTTGAAAGTAGTAATTTTTTATTACTAACAAATTTGGAGGAAATTGTCGAAGAGGATTACGAAAAAATTATAAAATCAGAGACAAGTGTGTATCGCACTTATGATACGTACAAAAACACTCAGGCGTATTACACAAGCATAGACGATCGATTGCTTGAGAAAGCCGGGCTCAAAAAGAACAAAGAAGATTTTGAGAGAGTTCTTTATTACCAGCTGCCCGATTTTATTATGGACATCGAGTACCAAGATCTTCCAAACTATAAAGCGTGGTAACTTAAGAAAGGAGATAGGCGGTGAAAATACTAGCTATTGATTTTGAGACAGCACATAGTCTCGATGACATCAAAGGAAAGAATGCCAAGGTGCAGTCATCTGGCTGCGCATTAGGCTTGGCAATGTATGATTCTGACACTGGTCAGATCACAACGGAGTATTACCAATTCAGACCGGAACCGTTTTATATGGATCCGGGGGCATTCGGGATCCATGGGATTTCTTTAAATGATTTAGAAAATTCTCCTACCTTTGATGTCATTTATCTGGATTACATTAAAAAAAGACTCCTGGAAGCTAATTTGGTAATTGCTCATAATGCAGACTTTGATATTACGGTTCTGAATAATGCCCTTCAATTTTATGGGTACAAAGTTCCAAAACTGAATATTGATTGCACGTGTAAAATGAGCAGAAAATTGTTCCCGGATGCCAAAAATAATTTGGATGCGGTTGCAAGAAGATATAATATACCACTCGACCATCACAACGGTCGTAGCGATGCGCTAGCCTGTTTGAAGATATATTTAAAAATGAGTGTTGACACAAACATTGCTTAGTAGTATATTATATTCAACAAAGTCATAAACAAAAAAAGTTTAAGCACAAGAGAATCACAACTCCTGTGCTTTCTTTTTTGTCAATTCAGGAAAAGGAGGTTATAATGGTTGATTTTATCAAGAAACGAAGTGGACAAGTAGAAAGCTTTGATTCAGAAAAAATTGCAAAAGCAATTGAAAAAGCCCTGCTTGCCACAAACGAACTGGCAGACAAGGCTTCGTCACAAGAGAATTACTCCGACGATATGGTCGCAAAAACTGCAAATATTATAATGCAGCTGGTTTTAATCGAAATTGAAATTCGATTAACAAAAGGTAGCGATTTCCCGTCAGTTGAGGATGTGCAAGATATTGTCGAAGAAATGCTCATGAAAAGCGGCCTTTACAAAACAGCCAAAAGTTACATTGTTTATCGAAAGCAGCGTGAAAAAATCAGAAACATGAACAACACGCTTTTAGACTATAAAGACACGGTAAACAGCTATGTAAATTTAAGCGACTGGAGGGTTAAAGAAAACTCTACCGTAACTTATTCGGTAGGGGGGTTAATTCTCAGTAACTCAGGAGCCATTACAGCGAACTATTGGCTTTCAGAAATTTATGATGAAGAAGTAGGCGCCGCACATAAAGACGGGACAATGCATATTCATGATCTGTCCATGCTGACAGGTTATTGTGCAGGATGGTCCTTAAAACAGTTAATTTACGAAGGATTAGGAGGGATTCCCGGGAAAATAACATCGAAACCAGCTAGCCATTTGGCTACCTTGTGTAATCAGATGGTAAACTTCTTAGGGATTATGCAAAATGAATGGGCAGGTGCTCAAGCGTTTTCATCGTTTGATACTTACCTAGCACCATTTGTTAAAGTAGATAACCTGAGTTTAGATCAGGTTAAAAAATGTATTGAATCTTTCATCTTTGGTGTAAACACACCTTCTAGATGGGGCACGCAAGCTCCATTTTCAAATATCACTCTAGACTGGACGGTCCCGAAGGACTTAGAGAATGAGCCAGCCATTGTTGGTGGAAAGATGATGGACTTCACATACGGAGACTGTAAAGCCGAAATGGATATGATTAACAAAGCGTTCATTGAGATCATGTTAGAAGGGGACGCTGACGGACGAGGGTTTCAATATCCGATACCCACATATTCCATTACCAAAGACTTTGACTGGTCCGAAACTGAAAATAATAAGTTATTATTTGAAATGACGGCTAAATATGGCACACCTTATTTTTCTAATTATATCAACAGCGAAATGGAACCTAACGATGTTAGGAGCATGTGCTGCCGGTTAAGATTAGACTTGAGGGAGCTTCGTAAAAAGTCTGGAGGATTTTTCGGCTCAGGAGAAAGCACCGGTTCTATCGGGGTAGTTACGATTAATATGCCTAGATTAGCATATCTTGCAAAATCTGAAGAAGATTTTTACAAGAGGCTAAATCAAACGATGGACCTGGCAGCCAAATCTCTTAAAACCAAAAGGACAGTTATTGCTAAACTTTTAGACGAAGGACTCTATCCTTATACCAAACGATATTTAGGATCATTCAAGAACCATTTTTCAACTATAGGGTTGGTGGGAATGAATGAAGCTTGTTTAAATGCTGCGTGGATTGAAAAGGACTTAACTAATGAAACTGCACAGGCATTCACTAAAGAGGTTTTGACACATATGAGAGAAAGGCTGTCCGACTATCAAGAAATGTATGGTGACCTGTATAATTTGGAAGCAACACCTGCTGAATCAACAGCATATCGCCTGGCAAAACATGATAAGGAACGATATCCGAACATTATCACCGCAGCCAATGACGACCAAACACCGTATTATACAAATAGTTCCCATTTACCAGTAGGTTATACAGAGGATGTATTTGAAGCCCTTTCTATTCAGGATGGACTTCAGACACTCTACACTTCGGGAACTGTATTTCATGTATTTCTAGGAGAGAAGATGCCTGGCTGGGAAGCAACTGCAAGATTAGTTAAATCTATCGCAGAAAATTACCAACTACCGTATTATACATTCTCACCCACATATTCTGTATGTGAAAAACATGGATACTTTTCCGGAGAACATTTTTTATGCCCTGTGTGTGGCGAAGAAGCAGAAGTATACAGTCGTATCACAGGATACTATCGACCGGTTAAAAACTGGAATGATGGGAAAACCGAGGAGTATAAACACAGAAAAGTTTATAAAGTATAAACTAATTAACAGCCGGCTTTTATAGTCGGCTGTTTTTTATGCGCGCAAATCTATCTGAAAATGTTGACAATAACAACAGAGAAGAGTATACTTTGCCTATAAGTTAAATTATTTAAGTTAAATTATGAAAAGTGTGACACAAAAAAAGTAAAAAGTTTTTGAGTCGTGCTTTTTTGTTTTTTGCGGAATTATAATCAAAAACAGGAAAGGAGAAAAAATGAGAGATAAAAGTTGTTACTTTATGAGAAGAAGACCTCAATATCATGAAAAAACAGGAGAAAAAATAAAAGACTCTTGGATAGAAATGTATTGTCCCAAATGCAATACGGTATCAGAAGCTATAAGGATAGATGAAACTTCAATCATCAAATGTAGTAAATGTGGCTCTAGTTATGATTGTAGTGTTGATATAACAGAGAACGCACGCCAAATCTACATAGATCAACAATATAATATGTTTTACGTTAAACATATTATATTCAACTCTGATTATAAAATGACAGTTTCTGTTCTATTTAAACTGGTTAATATTTTCAAAGGGAAATTGGTCGTCAAATATTATAATGGTCGAATCACTTATAATCTCAAAACAGGAATGACATACACTTTTCCATATAGGGTAATAAATAAGGGGAAAATCGACAATAAGGAAAAGACCAATAAAACAAAGCCAGCCTTTTTATTAAGACAAACCCGTATGTTAAATGAATCGTATATGCCTACGATAGAACATATGTGGCGAATCCCCGAAAAGGAAAGAAATAACATCAAGGAAAAACTCAGAGAACGAATCATGGAAACTCATCAATTATCCGAAAAAATGCTCGATCTTGAAAGTAGAGACCAAACCAATCTCATTAACCGTTTTCCTAATCTAAGTAAAGAAAAAACCGAAGAACTTTTAAATTTATTTAGAGGGAAAAGAAACAGTTGTCATAGAAAAATAAGGGGCATAAAACCCGATTTCAACAAAGAAGAAATTGAGGGCTATATTCTAAAAAGTTTAAATATTCCAAAAAAGAAACGACTGGTATCTATGATCATGAATAATTATGAATTAGGACTTCATTATCATGAAATTAGAAGATGCGGAATTACCAACTATGACAATGTTTTACGTATATTAGAAGCTACAGAAAAATGCACTTTCACTAATGGTTTAATTTCCGATTATATTTGTTTTGATGACATAAGCCCAATTATTCATGTAAAATATTTTCAAGAAAAACACATGACTAAAGAGTCTATATTTACAAGAAAATATTTACTATACAACCCTGAGGCGAAATTAGTCCGGAATATAATCAATCATAACAGAGATTTCCGTGATACGGCGCATATGTTTTCTTCTGTTTATAGAGTTCCCGGGATTGCAGAGCAAGTCACTAGCAAAGAATTTCTTGCAAGAAATATGAAAGAAATACACGATGACCTTGCAATAATAACCAATGATCTCTGGTATGAAAACAAAGGAAAAAATGTTAAAATTAAATACAACGACCACCAAAAAAAGTTGTTAGATAAAATCAACGGTTATACGTTTGTATTACCAAGGGACACAAGTTCACTTATATTCATTGGCAGAGAATTACATAACTGTGTTGGGTCTTATAAGACAAAGGTTTTAAATCAGGACAGTACAATTGTTGCTGTTAGGAAACAAAATAAAACAATTGCTTGCTTAGAAATTGACCAGAATATGAATTTAGTACAAGCAAAATTAATTTATAATAAACCAGTGGAAGGAGAAATAGTACCTACTATTATAAAATGGTTAGACAAAAATACAATAAAAGATAAATCCGGGGATATAATACCTTTCCAGGAAATAGGAGATCAGATTCCGAAAGAAAAAACAATTACTCAAAATCCTACTATCTTCGAACTAGAGGAATTTAATATCCCAAAACTAGAGGAACCTATTATCCAAGAACCAGAAAGACCTATATTGAGTAGCGATTTAAATTTTTCCGTAATTAGGACCGAGAATTTAATACCATTTTAATTAAGGATTCAAAAATCATAAAATCTTAATGCCTGTGGTGAAAACCATGGGCATTTTTTTTATGCGAAAATGTTGACAAATGAAGGGGCAGTCATTATACTATATTTATAGTAGTATGACAGTAACAAAGTGAATACAGTTAAGTACACACCTCAAAAAGTTATTTTTCCATTAGGAGAACTCTCTTTTAAGGTGTTTTTTTTTGTTGGAAAAAGAAAGGAGAAGTACAGTGAATGCATTAAAAAAATGGTTAAAGCGGAATGGATTTGAATACCGGGAAGTAATAACCACAGAAGGAAATGCCGGGGTAATGATTTCCACAAATTATACCGGCGAACATCCCAAAAAAGAGACATTTGACACAATTGCGTCAATAGAAAAAAAGTGTAAAACCCTTCACTTAAAAAGTGAACAAAGAGGTTATTACACAGCAGTACTTGTTACATCGTAAAAAGGAGGTATATAATGTCTGAACATGTAGAATTTGAAAACACTTGTGAGGATTTCATTCTATGGAAAGAGTCTATGGATGCCATTACGAAACTCATGAGCAACATCAAAAAAAATACCGGATATTGGCATGTAGAAGGAAAGAATATGGGCTGGAGAAATTTGAGTGGTTATAAAAACGCAAAAGCCTCAACAAGCGAAGAACTTTTCTCCGAAATCATGCCAAACACCGAATATAACGGAAGAGTTGAAGCTTCTCCTAAAAGTTTAGAAATAACTTTATATCATCACGATAGTCCAACTGGAGAATTTTATTCGGTAAATCCCATATCGGAAAAAGAGTATTACTCATATTAAGAAAGGAGAAGATAATATGAACATGAAACATGATGGAGTAGATATTCATTGTTTACCAGACGGAGTAAAGTGCTGTGCTGATGATGAAAAGAAAAGCCCGCTAGACATAGATATATGTCCTATGGGATATAAAGAATGCAACGGAGGTTGTATCTATTATACAGAGGACTAAATCGAGTCAAAAGGTAGCCAAAATATAGCCGCTATTGAGAAAGGAGTAACAAAATGCCTAATTGGTGTTTCAACAGAATAACCGTAAGTGGAGACCAGTCAGCACTTATCGCATTTGATAAAGCATTTAAGGGAAAGCATGCATACTGGGGGCTTCCGGAATATGAAAAGATCGGAAAAACAGACAAGGAAATTGAAGCATTAAAGATTGCTTACAAAAATGATTACGACAAAGAACCTCCTTGCTACTGTTTAAATGCGTTATATCCAGTTCCGGAAGAAGTCATAAAAGTAGGATATGATAAACCCGTAACGCCCAGTTTTAAAGAGTTCAAAGAGGGGAAAAACTTTGACGATAAATTTGATGCCAAAGGTGAACTACGCACACTTATAGATCCTGACTGCTGGGTAGATGGCCACAGCTGGTGTTGCAGCCACTGGGGGACTAAATGGGATATTGTTGATGTTTGTGTAACTAAAGGTGATAAACATTCTAAAAAATATATTTACGAATTTGAAACTGCATGGTCACCTCCGTTGCCGTTTCTTTCATACATCAGTGAAACGTGGCGCCTTATATTCGAAATAGAATATACAGAACCGGGAATGTGCTTTGCTGGTCATGGTAAAGTCGTAAATGGAGAAATTTTGAAAGATGAATATTACAGTGTGGGAATAGACAAAAAAGAAAAGTATGTAAATTTTGTTAAAAAACATTTCGGATATGATCCGTCTAGCTTTGAAGAAGTTCCCTACTAAGTAAAAAAACACACCCAAACCTGCTAACAGGGGAGGGTGTTTTTTTTTGTGAATATTTATATGATTTTGTTGACAACAAAGTATTCATAAGGTATTATTATATAAATAGTATAATTTTTACACAAGTTTAAATAGTTAAGTTAAACACCTAAAAAAGTAAATCCTTTGAGAGGTTTCTTTTTTGAGGTGTTTTTTTTTATTGGGAAAAGCCAAGGAAAGGAGATCTCATGAGGTACAAATATCTGTGTACCCGCATAAGAATAAATGGAGACTATTATCCATGTTTCTGTTATGTGGAAGAAGAGTCAATGCGAGCTAAATTCACAAGGGATGTTAAAGACTTAGGTTTCGCAACTTTCTCAATATGTGGTTCCATTCATGAAAGACATGAACCAAACGTGTTAAGGGAGTTTGCAAATCAACATCAAATAGGAGTAATTGCTATTAAGGATTGCTTCTATACCGGGAAAATGATTTTGCCAGTCATTAAAGAGGAAATAAAAACAACCGGAGAATTTAAAATTGAATATTTGAATTTAACTCCGGGATATGAGGTCCGAGAAGAAATAGGACCAATTATTAATTGCAGGATGCCTGATCCTGAAATTTCAATTAATGATATGGAAGCATTCGGTTATGGATTTTATTCTAATAACCAAATGCTACCTATTGGTCCAGGGAGAATAGAACACTTTTATTACGAAAATCTTCCTCTTTTCATGCTTTACAATGACGATACAGAGGCAATGGTTGAAAACAGCCCATGGAAAGATATTGAAAGACACGTAAATAATGAAAACGGAGGGTTATTCGGAATCGAAAAAGAAGATTGGATTAAATATCTAGAGAGTAGGGGGGAATGGGTGCTATTGCCACTCCCTAATAAAGGGACCGATATAAAGAAAAATGCAACCCAGAAAAAGGAAAGACGAACTGACGGTCTGCAACTTTACATGCCGCAGTTCTTTGAATCACCTAATATATTTCGGTAAAAAGAATAAGTTATAATCAATTTAAATATTAAAAAGGAGAGAAAAAAATGGCAGAATTTTATGAAACAAAGCTTGGGAGAAAATTTTATGAGCATGATGTTCCTGAACTCGTCGCAAGTATTAACAGACTTGCTGCGGTTCTAGAAGGTCAGACAACCTTTATGGCTGACGCTATGGAGGCGGCACAACAGGCCCAAAGAGCTCAGTTTATGATGTTTACCCAGGACGAAGAAGACAATTAATAGTTAGTACCTACCTAACACCCGGGGAGAAATTCTTTCCGGGTGTTTTTAATAGGAAAGGAAAGGAGAAAGATTATGGAAAATAAAGTAATGGCCCAACCGCAAGGCATTAAATCGTTTATCGAAATTGGGCTGAGCGAAATGGAAAACGAAGAAGAAAAACCAAAATCTAAAAAATTAATAGCAAAAGATCCATATTCTATAGAGGTAGCTAATGACCAGGACGTGGTTATAAAAAGAAAAACGAAAGTTTCTGAAAAGATTTTGGCAGTCATCATGAGCCAAGGCATCTTCTATATCAAAGATATGAAGAATGAAACAATATCAAGAAATATAGACGGGAATGACATTAAAGCCTTTATGAAAGATGCTAGCCCTAATGGAGACGCTCATCAGGTGCTTTTTAACCTTTCTTGGGTAAAGGAAGCTAAAGCACATGGTATTAGCACCGTTGAAGATATAAATGCCTTTTGTCATTTACTAAACGATATCATAAAAGATCCTCATAAGATTGCCATGTGCCAATGTGGCATAAATGTTCGATCGAATTATGTTGAAATGTTTTTTAAGGAAATTTATGAAAACATGAACACAGAACAAAACATAAAGGTTGCTTGTGAGATCATAAAAAAGGCGGAACATTTACTGAGAGAAAGCGCTAATAAACCTTATTGCGTATTGAACCTTTGCAATAATGCATTTGCAATTTTTCTTGTTTATGGAATCGACACTATGCGTGCGTTTTTTACTGCTATAGAGAATGGCAGGGTGAACTATAATGTTACAGAGCGTGCCGATCTACAGAGTATTATTTCAACCCTCAAAGAACTTGAAAATAAAGGCGAAATATCTTATGAAACCAAAGAAAGAGGTCGTGGAGGAAAAGCATTCGCCGTCCTCATGAAACTATATAATCTGGAACCTAATCGATTTTTCGCTTATTTATTTAACGAAATTTACTCTCAAGGGTACAAAGAAATAGATTCTTACTTTTTAAATACCTATGTTGACACTTTGTCCTTGCAAATGAAATGTTTTGGTTATCTAAGACAAAAATACCCCAAATATTTGGAAACCGAACATCGAATCATGATATTAAAATATTCATTTGTTAAAGAGTTATACGACGCAAAGGTTTTTAAAATAAGGTCTGAGGAAAATAGCTATTTAAAATATTCTAAAGGGAAATATGAAATCGTAATTCCAAAATCCCCGGATCAAGTTGTAGATGAAGGTATGAACAACCATAATTGTGTTGCCAGCTATGTAAGCTCCATAATTAGTGGAAACACATTCGTATGCTTCATGAGGTATAAGGAAAGTCCTGAACAAAGCCTTGTAACGGTAGAAATACGAGACGGGTCGCTTGTCCAGGCAGAAGGATTTTCGAGAAGAAGACCAAATGTGCAAGAAAGAGAGTTCCTGGAAATGTTTTGTAAAGAAAAAGGATTAAGCTTCCGAATTTAACCAATTGAATATCCAGGGCCCTATATAAGGGCTCCTGGGTATTTTTTTAATACAAAAAGTATAAGAAAATGTTGACAAACTCATATACCGGAATTATAATATATATGTAAAGTCAAATTCATATAAGTCAAAAAACAAAAAAAGTATACACCAGAAAAGTTAAGTGCTTAAACAGGCAAATTGGCTTTCTGGTGTTTTTGTTTAAGACATGAAAGGAGAAAAAATGAATACAATTTGTATTACGGGGAGATTGACCCAAGACATCGACATCACACAAAAGGATGGTAAAAGTCGAGGTCGGTTCACCCTGGCTCATCAAGAAGGATGGGGAGACAATCCCCAGGTAGACTTTATCAATTGCTACGTCTATCAAGAAAATTTACTTGATAGAATGACTAAGGCAGGGGTAAAGAAAGGATCCGCGGTTGAAATTATAGGCGCAGCAAGGTTTATCAGTAAGAAAAACGAGGATGGAAGTTTCACAAATACCAGCTTCATCATCGTAGATAACTGGAACTATTGCATGATAAACGCCAAACCTGCAACCGCTGATGGGGTGTCTAAACCAACTGCACCAACAGCACCAGCTGCACCATCTGGGGAATCGGAACAAGCCCCCAATTTTGATGGCCTTGTTCCAACGGAAGACAATATTCCGTTTTAATCTATTTTGTTCGAAAGGGTGCAATATAAAGAGAGGGATCCCAGTCCCTCTCTTTTTTGCTTAAAGGAGGAAAAAGATGGAAGATAAAAATGTACGCAAGTTAGGCGACACAGCCATTAGGATTCTCGGAAAACCGAGAAAAACCAAAGACGATATTGCTATTCTTATCGGGGCTACTCTAGAATCGTGTAAATTCCAACCTAAAGATACAATAGATGAAGCTCTTCGCAAAATAGGAATTGGGGAGCAAGAATGGCGGGACAAGATTATGCAAGAAAGAAAAATATGGATACAATACGCCATCGATCTTGCAATTAAGAGGTAGAGTAGGAGGAAGGCCATGGATACTTACCGTGTAGGAGCCATTCAATCGGCAGACAGGACCACTGTTAAATTATACGGGTATGGATATTATTGCGGAGAAGAACGACACCCTAAAACCGGAATACTCAACACAAAAATTGTATTAGACAACGGGAATATAATTTGGGGTTCGGAATGTTGGTGGATGCCTGAAGAAGAAACAAAAACCTTTTTCGGAACCAGGACCGTTCAAGTAGTAGAAAAGCAGAAATTAAAAAAACACATCGCATTTAAAAAATAATAAGTCCCATTTGGAGGCGTAAAACAGAAAATAACATTATACTATAATATTCAAGAAACAAATTTCTATTAAGGAGGGTGAAAATGGAAATCACAATCAAAATTGACGAAAAACATATTGCGGAGCTGGTATCACAGGAAATAGCCATGCGTATTGTCGCAGAACATAGTTACGAAAATAGAGAGGCAAGAATCGGAATTAGAGAAGGAGTAGATAAAGCAATAAAACAATACATCTATTCAAAAAAAGAAGTAGTTATAGACAGAGTAGTCGAAAGGGCATCTGTCGAAATTGTAAGGAAAGGTTTACCCAAACTACTAGAAAGTTTGGGCAAGGAGATAAAATGAAAAAAAATAGACTTGAGAAATTAAGGAAAGGAAAAGAGTTCACGATAAAAAAGGTAGCAGAACGTATGGAAGTTCAGCCAATAACGATAAAAAGATGGGAAGAAGGTATCAAGCTGCCTCAACTTCAAAAATTGGCCACGCTAAGTGATATGTATGATTCATCTATTAGTTATGCGTTAGGGCTAACTGATATAAAGAGAAATAATGAAAATCAAGAAGTGGACCCTCGCTTACAAGAGATCAGAGAATCATATAGAATGGCCAGACATGAACTTGCAAAAGAGTTAGGGGTATCTTCTATTAATTCCGTGTATAATTGGGAGACGGGAAAGGCACAAATGAAATTAGATGTTGCCATCAAAATCGCAAATTTGTTTGGTGTCTCTTTGGACTATCTCCTAGGGCTTACCCATTATAAAAGATGGGAACTAATGTCGAGACAAGAAAAAGGTGCGTCTGAATTAGATAAAAATGCACACCGAATCTACGATTTTGCTACAGGTAAATCTGAAGGTTGGTACGAAACCGATGTAATTTGCCTTCACTGTGGCCGAAAACTGGAAACATCGTATTGTGAAGAACGAGCTTATATAGTGCGTTGCAAACACTGTAAAACAGTGACAATTACGAAAGGTGACAGCCCCAAAAAAGCAGCAGAGAAAATTGGAATTATTGCTTTGCCTGCTTCATATGCCGATGGAGGATGTCAATCATGAAAACAATGCCTCTGAAGTGCCTCAAATGTGGGGCTTGTTATGATATTCCAATATGGGCAATGCGATTCATGACGTATAGAGAATACAGTTATTGCAACAAGTGCCACATTGAAAAAGAAGGTAAATCACGAAGTTTATTTTCAAAGATTGTAACAAGGGAGAAAATAAAATGCTAACGAAATTTATTGTGCGAATATCATGTTGATTGATAGGAATTTAGACGAAACGGACTGTGTAGTGTTAATGCCCAGTCCGTTTTTTATTAGAGCTTGGGAGCAAGATAAATTCTTGAATAAAAATATAAAAATTCAAGTGTAAGAGTGCGATGCCATGATAGTATGGCAAAAGCTATTGAAGATGCAAAGACTTTAAGTAAAATCAATAGTTTCTACTAAGGAGGTAGATTTATGGATATTGAATTAGAACAATACTATAAAAATAAAATCGCCAAACTGGAAGAAGAAATTAGAAGGTTAAAAGGCGAATATGAGGCAGAGCATAGGATCCAAGCACAAATGTCGGAACAAATTTATGCTCAAAGGCGAATAATTGAAAAGCGAGAAGCCGTTATAAAGAAATACCAAGAAAAATACGGTTTGCTAACAGAGTGACTACTAAGGAAGGAGAGTTGTAATTAGTTTCTACTAAGGAGGTAAAAAAATGAGCAATGGGTTTATTTGTAAATATTGCGGTAAAACAAAACCTTGGGATGATAGAGATTACGACATGGGGCTATATCTTGCTGAAGCGGCAAGTTTTGAAGCGTTAGGACACACGGAATATGTTACACCATATTTAATTTGCAAAGAATGTGTAAATGAAATAAAACAGAATACTTAATGATTACTAAGAAAGGAGAACTGTAATGAAAATATACCTTGTAAAAAGAAATGACACGATTGGTTGGGATGAATACGATGCTTTCGTTGTTATAGCAAGAGATGAGCAAGATGCAGTGAATATCAGCCATGCTGAATGCGGAGAGTATTGTGGTGAGTTTAGAAGTGATAACACATCTGTTACAGAAATAACCCCATCTGATGACCAGCGAGGAATTGTATTGGGGAGTTTTAATGCTGGGTAAGGGATTATCAAGAAAGGAGAACTGTAATTGGTTTCTACTATTTACGGAAGGAGAATTTTAGTGAACATAGAATTAAAGCCCTGCCCTTTCTGTGGAGGGAAAGCAATTGTTACAAACTGGGGGATGTGGCGAGGATGGTGTACCGAATGCAAGGCTACTGCTAGTGACCATCTAACAGAAAAAGAAGCAATAGAAGCATGGAACAAAAGGACTTAATGATTACTAAGGAAGGAGAACTGTAATTGGTTTCTACTAAGAAGGGAGAAAAAATGGAAATTACAATCAAAATTGATGAAGAACATATTGAGGAACTGGTATCACAGGAAATAGCTAGACGCATTGTAGCAGAACATGCCTATGAGAACAGAGAGGCAAGAATTGGTATCAGAGATGGAGCAAACAAAGCAATAAAACAATACATCTACTCGGAAAAAGAAGCAATTATGGATAGAGTAGTCGAAAGAGCATCTGTTGAAATTGTAAAGAAGGGATTGCCTAAATTATTAGAGAGCTTGGGCAGAGAGGTAAAATAAAATGCTAACGAAATTTGTCGTGCGAATATCATATAAAAATTCAAGTGTAAGAGTGCGATGCCATGACAGTGTAGCAGAAGCTATTGAAGATGCAAAGACTTTATATAAAACCAATGAAATAGAAAGAAAATTGTTTGGTTTTGAAGTAGTTGTTGAGGAGTCACGATTTGCAGACGAAAAACGATTAAAACAAGATTTTGCAATTGATAGGCATATTAGATGGGCAAGTTATTTCAATGAAATATAAAATATATACCAGATTTTGTAAAATATGTTTTGGTAAGTTAATAATTACTAAAATTCAAAAGGAGCTGATTGGAACTAATCCAGATCAGCTCTTTTTGTTTGTTATTAAAAGCGGAAATTATATATTGAAATGTTATATATAATATGCTAATATAGACATATAGAGAATAACATCTTGTAGCAACAACTATTTGCTTTTAAAGGTATAACCCTTAAACTCCATCAGCTTATTCTTGATGTTTGCGCTCTTAAACCAGTAATAACAAAGGAACAAGAGAACAAAGTATCCGGTTTTTTCGCCAAGCACGAAGGTTGATAGACCTGCAAAGGTGCAAATTATACCCGTGATGGTTATATAGAACAATATGGCTCGGATCAAACTCCCGTCGATATAATTGGCTGCGAATCGCTTGTAGGCAATGACGGCCTGATCGGAACGGTTGATTTGATACATTCTTTCTGGCTTATACATGAGTGAATCCTCCTTTCGTTTTAATCTTCTACTATATAATACAATTTCACCCATGAAAAAGTTTAGATTTTTTTTAAAAAAGTCAAAAAAAGTTTTTTTCCCATGAGTATTTTAAAAAGGGGATATTATGAGAAAAGTCGAAATCGATCTAATTATTTTCCACAAAATCGTTTGGTACGCTGTTATTCCAATCATATTCATAGCTCAAATTTACAACTTTATTTATCTAGTTCAAAATCTCCCGGCATACTGTAATTTTCCAGATACACTCTGGGTTGCGTATTCAGATATTGCCCTAAGCTTCATTATAGCAGCCATATGCCTTATTACTTTCATAGGATTTTTCAAGAACAGACCCTATGCATGGTACGGAGTTATTATGATATTCCCGTTATTCATCCTTTGGAATTTCCTTGGTTTCATGTCAATACACGAATTGGCTAATCTTTGTCCCGACATCCCAGTTTCCCTAGATAACATATCCATTATAGTTGGGCGTTTAATTTTCAGCTTGATATTCACCAATCTAGTGATTGTTTATTACATATACTTAAGACCACTATTTTTCACCAACACTAAAGAAGCATAACACATTATTTTCTAACACCTCCAAGAGGAACGTGTAACAATAACCAATTATTTCTCAATTTTTAAAGAAAGGAAGGAAGACAATGTCTGACACTATGAACGATCTAAAAGCCCCTATCAAAAAAAACACCAACATTAAAAACTACCCTGATCTCGTAGAGGCAGCCAGTAAATGTAAAGGAATCAAAGATGGAGAGTCTCTCGTACTACTTCTAAATGAACTCCGTGTGCTTCGTTGCTATGCTGACCCAGAGAAAGATGCTGCGGCGTCTTTGAAAGGATGTAAAACTGTAACCTTCATACTCAAAGAAGGGGAGATGGTAAAAAGAATCGCAGCCATTTACAACCCTGATGAATACAGCGAGGAAGCAGTAGAAGAACTCCTTCTTGAAGGGAAAGCAAAAAGCGACAACATCATCCAGGTTGCAAAAGATAGTTTAGCACTGGCAAAATTCAAGTAATCCGTTGGCCTGAGCGTTTATCGCTCGGGCTTATTTTTCATTTATAGGAAGGAGGGTTAAGTGAAAAGAACAATATTAATGGTTTTGGTGTTAATGCTCCTGGTAATCTTTATGGCCTGTTCAGACACAGTAGAATCGCCAAGCGAAGAAATGCCGGGTGCACCAGACATAGCAAATGAAACTGGATAAAAGGAGGAGGAAAATGTGAAAAAATGTTTAATTATATTAATTATAGTTATGCTTTTGTTGACAGCCATTTTAGTGATTTTATCTGAAACGGTAGATAAGACACAAGAGCCTACTATGGAAGACTGGGTAGGGATGCCATCCGTAAGAGATGAAGTAATATATATCGTAAAAGAAAGTCCCAATTATGAGATAAGTGCTGATTCCGGAGAATATCCCACCATGGAAGATATTGCACGTTACGAACAAATAATGGATACAATATGGAAAATGGATCCCGATATGGAAAAAAGTGATGATGAACTCTTTTCTATACTTGCGCCTACGGAGGGAATGACCGCTGTGGAACTAGGTGATTATATCTACTGGGTAATGCCATATGCTACAGGCTTATACGACCTTCCTGGAAAACCGGAACCTCCAAGTTTTGATGAATTAACAGGATATGTAAAAATGACGCTTGAAGATTTAATAAAAGAGAAGGTCATTATGCCCATATCGGAGGAAAACTGGGAAATAAATCAAGTGAAAGCGGGTAGTAACACGAGATATATTATAAAAGCGAATAATATTAAAATTGGGACCAAAGAAAACAGAAATATAATAATTAAAATGGAGTTTAACGTTGACTATACCGTTCTTTCTGTTTTTCAATTAAAGATTAATGGCTATAATTTCCCTCTATAATTCCCGGTTAATTATTAAACAACGCTTTATTCGCAACCGCTAACAGTTCTCATATTAAGATAAAAAAAGGAGGAGGAAAATGGAAAACATCGATATGAAAGACCTTCTAAACAGACTCACAGAACCCGAACTAAGAAATGTAATTTATTATGCGGAAAAAATATCCAGGAGTAAATATCCCCCCTAAAATACAAAGACAAGTAAATGTTTACTAAAATGATTGACATAAAGGGTATAAACTTATATAATATTATCAGAAAGTACCCCATTATGTCTGCATATTGCAGGCCTAAGTTAAATCAATCAAAAGTCATATTTACATTTTAGTAAACACCAGGGAATTATAGGTCTCCTTTGGTGATTTTTTTTGCTCAACGGCAATGCCCGTGAAAGCATTTCCACTTCGGGGGATCCTCCGAAGGGTGCAAGAAGACTACCAAAATGTCTTCCTGCTAACCCGAATCAGGGTTGGTAGTACAATGGAAAGGAGAAAGAAATGGCAATTATTTATGGAATTAAAGCAACAATCAAAGAAAATGCCAAAGGAAAGGTAATTGGTAATTTAAGTAGTAAAAGAGAAGACATAGGGTTCTTCAAGGCGGAAAAAGGATGCATAGATTGTGATTACAACTGCGAACAAGCAATCGAGAAGCTTGTTTATACAGCACAAAAGTTTTTTAAAAAGTATCCAACTCTTCGCGATGAAAAAAAGAATCTTGAAGATGACTTCTTAGGGATTTTAGTATATCTATCAACCCAGGAAGACCTTTTCAAAAAACACTCTTCAATAATTGGCGCAATCGGGATTTGTCAAACAAGAAAAATTAGTTTTACAATACCAAAAGGTCTTGAGGCTAGTTTTAAGAAACTGCATCCCGACTACTGGGTTTATAATGAGCCAAATATGGTTATCGAGTAGAAGAAAGGAGAAGAAAATGAGAGAGCAATCTATTCTAAAGACAAAAATTAGAGAAGTGCAGGGAACAATTTCCAATGAGAGGATTTGGGAGCTGGGGTATAACGGAAAAGAACCGAATCCTCATACTCAAAATATCGCGCTCTTGCTAGTTAAGCTAGGAAGGCTTGAAAAACTTTCCGGCATGACAGAAGGGATAAGGAGGTAGAAAAATGAGCCTGCCTCAGGAATTTGAAAAAGACTTATGTGTGGCTAGGGCTTTAAACCAACCAATGCTTAATGAGCTTGCTAATATCCAATTGAGATTTTATGCGTATTACTTAAAATCCATCGATATATTGAAAGTAAACCATCATTATAGCGAAGAGAAAGCAACGAGGATCATAAATCACGAAATAGAAGAATCGTATAAGCGATTCGCTGCTAGACGGGGCCAAATTATGAAAGGAGAAATAAGGTGACAATAATTATATTATGTATAGTAATCTACATATTGGCATATGCAGCCATTAAGTGGGATCCGGAATTGCTCCCAATTCTTATGATGCTGGGACTTGCTATGTCCATGACATCCATTTGGGCCGGCCTTATTCTTTCCAACTGGACCATTCAGTATATTATTGCCGGTTTAGCAATAGCCGCGGCCAGTTATTTCACTATTAAATACACCTACACCGAAAATAATTTTATTAACACACAATCTATTAAAACGTAAAACCCAGAAGTCACACATGCCATTTTGGTATGTGTGGCTTTTGTCTATATAAATTACTTGTATACAGGAGGTTAAAAAAAATGAAATTTAGTTTTAGAAAGGGTGAAGGTGATTACAGTGTTACGCTAACCCAAAGCAAGAAAATGTATTTCAGCAAAGACGGTAAAAACACAATTACAAACACCCCACAAAATGCATTGATCAATTATCGATTAGAAGTAAAGAACGATAGAGCGGAAAAAATATTTATACTTAAAGGAACCCATATTTCAAATTATGTTCAAAGCAGTAATAGCGTTTATCCGCACGCTAAAGATGAAAGGCTATTCAATTCGTTCTTCAATCAACTTCATGAGTATTTACCCGACATGATGGAAAAGATCCAAACTAACAGGTATCCGGCAGCCACATACATCGAAACCATCGAACTTCCCCCAACGATTAATGTTGACAGTAATATCGAAGTAATTATCGACATACTAAAAAATTTACGAGACATCTTGGAAGTGCTAAGTGAAAGAACCATAATACCTGATTATATCTATATTCTTCTTAATCTTTACAACGAAGGAATTGATTTACAAATTGAAAAACTATTAATAGACGGACAATTCAAAAGATATCCGGAGAAAATTAAAATTAATGAAAATGAGGTTAGCTATTTTTATAAATTAAAGCTATAGCGAAATACGGCAACAGTAAGATTTTATATGAATTTGTTGACATATGATACCTATTTTGCTATTATATTATTATACAAGTTTACAAGCATATAAAGTCAAAACAAACAAAGTTTACACCAAAAAAGTCACACATGGGCTAAGTTGGTGTTTTGTTATTTTTGAGAAAGGAGGATTTATGAATGGGATATTCAGATTCTTATCTAACTAGAAAATCAAAAGAAATAATAAGTGGACCATATAATATAATAACAACTGATAGCCAAATTATTTTACTGGGCGCTGCATTACAAGTCAGTTCAAATAAAATTAATTATCATAATAATCACTTATTAAATAAAGTAGAATTTTCCCCAGAATCGATTGACCAGGCATGGGAAAATAAAGAGTTTTGGATAAATTATGCTATAGAACTAGCTAGTAGAAAAAAACCTAAAACACGGTGAAAGGAGAAAAAATGAATACAGTAACACTATACCAAGATGCTCATGATGTAGTAAATGGATCATTACAAGAAGTGTTGGAAAAATTAGTAGCTAATATATGGTATTTCCCTAAAAAAAATTCAAAAGATTATTCAGAATTTAAAATTCTTGAGATTGGACGAATGCTAGAAGGAACTGCTATACCACACGACGGAAACCCAGATTATCCAACAATCGGATTTGAAGTAAAAGTTAAATGCATGTATAATTTTGACGAAGAACCTACTACCGAATGTGGTTTTTATGCGGTTTGGACAGGTTCAAAAAATCCATATGACCCCTTTGAATTTGAAGAAGGGGATAAAAAAGAACTAGGAGAAAGTCTCCACTTTAGAAACATATATGGTGATAAATTCGAAGTTACGAATGTATTGAAATCAAAATCGGAAATAGAAGAGTTTATAAAACTTATAAAATTCGATCCAAACGCTGTATAAATTTAAAAAAGACGTCGCTTTATAATGGCGGCGTCTTTTTTTATGCATTGTCTCCCGAAATATTATGGCGAATGTTGAATAAAACATTGACAAAAAAGAATATTCTAGTTATCATTAACGTATAAAGTTTACACAGATAAGTATATATATTTAAGTTAAACACCAGAAAAGTGAAGTCCAGAAAAAACACTTTGTTTGGTGTTTTTTTATAGAGACAAGAAGAAAGGAGAAATTATGAAAAACAAAAAAGGTTTTACTTTAATAGAAATAATCGTTACACTAGCAATCTTTGCAATACTAATAGGTGGTTCATCATCACTGCTCTTAACAGGAAACGACATATTTAAAAAACAAGCTAATATGAGTTACGGTTCAAACATGGCACAAAGTACCATGAGCTGGCTGGAAGATAATGTGGCTTATGCTTCCGACATAATTATTACCGACTCAACGGCTACCATCCCGTCCGGCGTAACTGCAATTAAAGTCCAAAATACCGGCAGCCAAGAAGGTCAATTAATGATCTATGAAAATGGAGCATGGCAAGAAGTTTTTACTCCAGGAGTATATGATAACTGGAAGATACATTTAAATCCGTTAGCTCTCGGAAACCGAATTGAACTAAATGTAGAAATAACGGATCTAAATAATACAGCAATAAATCAAATAAGCAAAACTATTACACTCAAAAATTACCGGAGCTTAATAGATCAAAGGACAGATTTTAACAATCCGTATCCGATGTTTCTTTTATCTAGTGATACTCCGACTCCAGAACTTCCGGATGAAGATACATCAGAAAACACTCCAGAAGTATTCTATATAGGAGGGGACCCGGAATATCCCGTTCCTTCCAATGGAGATATTTTAGGATATGTGGAAAGCAAAGATCCATCGGGAACTAATATACCGGACGGTTCTATCTATTATGACCTTGGTGGTTATGTTACTCCTTATGGAGAAACGCTTTCGGCCGGGTATTATATAACCAGGTGGGGCCAGTACCTGACCCCAACACAAGCAGCGGATCCGGACTATGTGTATAGATATCTTTACGGGGTATACGATACAAAAGGAAATGGTGAAATAAAATATAAAAATAAACAGATTGATAGCAACCCAAATTATTTTATCCGAACCCCGGTTTATAAGAGCGCACCATATGGTCAATTAATTAACATTAATGTAGACCCTAATAATATACCGGAACCAAGCAGATATACGCAGCCAGGGGACCTAAGAAGAGAAGGGGATGACTTTTATGTATTTTTTCCACAAAAGGAGAGATACTGGCAAGACTATGACCCAAGAAACTCAATTAATTGGATAAAAATAGATAGTTCTATTATGGGACTGTGAATCGTTCCAAGTATTATTCTTAAAAGTCGGGGGTACCCGGCTTTTTTTAATTTTCACTCATGAAAAAACTATTAATATAGAATGAATTTGTTGAGTATTATTATTGACAATTAGGCCATTCAGGTATAATATATTAGCATAGTAGTTTAAACTCATAAGTATAAGTCAAAAAAGTTAAGTACACACCTCAAAAAGTCGTTTTTCCATTAGGAAAGCTCTCTTTTTGAGGTGTTTTTTTATTTGGGAAAAAAGAGAGGGGTTTGATTATGAACAAAATTATAGTTGTAATAGAAGGTGGTATGGTTGCGTCCATATTTGCAAGGGAACCAGACGAATTAGATATCTTAGTCGTTGATTGCGATTCAGTATCTGTGGGCGATGCACTTTCTGAAAAAGAATTGTTGCCTTTGTTAGGTGATGAGCCTTTACAGGAAGTTTCCTATAATGAACAGACATACGACGACTACAAAACTAACAATAGTGTTATCGAATTACTTACAAACAAAATAAAAGGAGGGAAAAATCATGAAAAGCACTATAAAGAGTAAATGGAAAGTCACCGCTAATCCTATAGGTGACAAATTAATGTATGCAGTTTTCCGTATTCTTGATGTCGATAAAATAGATTGTTCCAGCAATCGCGAGATTTGGGGTGAATATATTGAAGACCAAAAAGAAGCGGAAAAAATTGCAAATGAGAAAAACAGGGAAGAAGAGGAACTGGAAAGGAGTGCTAAAAATGTTACTTAGCAGACAGATTGTTTATAAGATGCAAGAATGCATTAATAAACAAATAGCCATAGCGGAAGCAAACGAAAAAACAAACTGGGAAGAAACATTTTTCAATATCCAAATTCTAACAACCGCCCTAACAGAGAAACACTCACAAGGTAAGCGAGAATGGCAAGAATATGTAAAAGACCATTATGACCCTTGCCAAGCTGCATTTATTTTAAGAGGACAAACAGCTGGATTAGATCCTCTAACATTTAATGAGTTGTGGCAAAATGCGCTTTTTAAATGTGACAAGGAAACAATATATCGATTATACAGATATGGTGCATTCGAAGAAATGACAGTAGGGTTTGGAGATGGATGGATACTGAATAGTATTAATACTCTCATTAACTATCTGCCTGGGATGTTTGATGAAGAATGTCAAATGTTTTCCCCAAAACAAAAAGTAAAAAGCGAGAAGTACAAACGCCCAAAAGAGAAAGGAGCACACGAAAATGACAAATTATGAACTATATAAAAACACTCATGGTTCTCATAATAGCCATCCTAATATGCGAACCCTAATTGCCTCAAATGACGTAAAGTTTGTAAATCAGATCAACGAAAAAAATACAACTTTACCCATTGTAACAAGAGTCAGGCTCGATTCTTATTTTGATGAAGTTGAGTGGGCAGGTTATATGAGAAATGCTGAGATCAAAGAAGCTGTAGTATTTTATTGTCCAGAGGGAAGAGTCTTCGTCAAGGACGATCCAGAAGATATCCAAGAACTCAGAGCTTATTTCATGGACGAAGAGCTCATGAGTAAAAGAGAAGCCGATTTGGCTATCCAAGAACTATTATGGGAAAAAACCATCATAGTAAATGTGGACTTGGAATAAGCACAAGTAAATGTGAGGGCCGTTAAACGCCCTCATTTTTTTTTAAAAAAAGGGAGATGAGAAAAAATGAGTATTTCAAAATGTTATGGATATCTGTTCGTGATTGTTTTCATCTTAATGATAACAAGCTAAACGGACAGCGGCAGCCATACATAATCCTATCAAATAAGCGCATAACGCTCTCTAAGAGCCACAGAAAGGAGAAGATAATGGTTTTGTACCATATCGGCATTAACCCAAACCCTGGTGGCACTTTTATCCCCCGAGTTCCTTTCAGTAGAGGACAATGGGAAAACGGTGAAATTAGGAGAATCTGTTTTTCTGACAGCGTAAACGGTTGTCTCACGGCAATGCCAGAAGGCGGCTGCAAACTCAGAGAAACTGTGAAAGAAACAGATGGACATTTTTATCTATATGTTTTAGACACAGACAAATACGGGATTGACAAACAAGACATTTTAACCCCCGCCCAGCTTTATGAAAATAACTATGTTTGGGATGCGGAGGAAACCGACGAATACTGGGTTTTGGTTCCAGTTAAAATCGAGAAAGAAGACATCCATAGAATCCAGATTGTTGATTGGGAAGAAGACACATTTGATGTTATTCCATATCCCGCATATTCCATGGCTGAAGAAAAGTACGATGGGGATTATGAAAAGGGATACCATGAAATCTTTGGAGAAGATGAAATGATAGAGGCCGGGATTGTAATTGAAAACGCCTGGTATAACTCACTATCTACAGGAGAAACTTACGTTTCAAGTATAAAAGAAATTATTTAATAAGGAGGACATTTAACATGGCCAATTATTGCGATTATAGCATGTGTATTCAAGGCCCCGCCCCTAATGTTGAAGAAGTTATTAAAAGCGTGAAGGGTCATTATGATTACGATACCATGAAATTTGACCATAAATCTCATCTCACTAGAGTATTCGAGAGTGACATCATGGAAGACACTACTACTAAAGGGATTAGAAAAGTGGTTATAGATGGATATTGTGCATGGTCCGTTTATTCCTGCATGCTTTCAGGTCTAAACACATATTACAATTCATTGAAAGAGGAATATGGTGATGAAAGTAGAGCCACCACACTAGAGGAATTAAGCCGAGAACATAATGTGGCAATTGAAGTTTATGGTAGCGAACAGGGCGACGGTTTTCAGGAACATTATGCCTTTATTCATGGAGAAATGTACATCGATGAAGTTACAGATTTTGAAGCTCTTTACGAAGATGGATATGATGATAAAGAAGAGTTTCAAGAATCCCTCAACGAACTTAAAGAAAGATACGGAGAAGAGGGTAGAAAAATCGGCGATGACATTTGTTTTGGTGGGTTCCCAAATTGGGACTTTGCACCATTCGAGTACATCCAAGTATAGGTTTAAATTCTATAAAAAAATAAATAATTAACCGGGGATCTTCCCCGGTTTTTTAATTTTCACTCATGAAAAATATATTGTTAAGAAAATATGATTTTGTTGAGTAAATTTATTGACAAACAAGTCATTCAGGTATAATATATTAGCATAGTAGTTTAAACTCATAAGTATAAGTCATAAAAAGTTAAGTATACACTTCAAAAGTCGTTTTTCCGTTAGGAAATCTCTCTTTTTGAGGTGTTTTTTTATTGGAAAAAGAAAGGAGAAAAAAACATGTCAAGATGCTATGCAGAAATTACATTTCCAGAAAGCGCTATTGAAGACTTCCCGGAAATACTTGGCCTACTTATAGCCGAAGATCTTGAATTAGACTGTGAGACTATCTATCCGGCGAATAAAGATCTAGTAACATATACCAACCAGGAGTCATACGGCGAATTTGAAAAGCTAGAAAAATATTTATATGAAAACCGGATCCCTTTCGACAGGGATACGGAAGCCTGGGATGGATATTGTGCGTGCACACGATTCTTTAGACCATCTTATGAAGAAAATGAGAAGTCAGACATCACGCTATTTTATGATAGCGACGAAGCCTTAATCCCTAAGGATTGGGCAGACAGTTTTTATGAAGATGTTAAGAAAAATAATTATTCCATAAAAGAAATTATGGAAATAATTGAAGACTTTCACAAAGAGTACGCACCGATTGATTTAGGTGAATATGTCGAAAAGTATTTCCTTTAAATACTTTTAAACCCAAAATATAGAGAGAGGGTAAATAGCCCTCTCTTTTTATTTAAGAAGGAGGACTACAAACATGTCAAATAATACAACACCAATCGATTTATGGCTTCATCATGGTCAAAAGGTAAGAATTAAATCAGATAAACCTTATCTTGATGGTAAAGAAGGCATTATTGCTCAGTTTTACTGGGTGACTGGCGAATACCTTGTATGGGTCAAAAACGGGACAAACGGTTTACCAATTCCATTGTCACCGTCTGAGGTTAAGCCTTATAATTAGAAAGGAGAAAAAATGGACATCAATAATTTAACCCCAACTCAAAAGAAAATATACGACCTATTACCTAAGAGCTACGAGGAAGTATTTTCTAAGTATATGGAAGCAAATGATTCCAAATGTTTTTATATTCGTAATGATCCTTGGGGTCAACCAAAAAATGAACCCGTTAAAATATTATGTACATGCGGGTTCATGAAAGAAGTCCTTGAATCGGAAGTCGAATATGCGATTCCTGACAATGAAGGCAAAGTAAGTTATCTGTTAGTACCGGCGATTCTTTGTCCAGCATGCGGGAAAAAAATTAATCCATTAAAAGGACACTTGCGGCCTATTGTATTCAGGGAGGGTTTTATAGAAAAGGGTTATATAATTGTAGGTATTGTAACTGCCGATATTTTTAAAAGGCAATACGAATTACAATTTATAAAAAGACCATTAAAAGAGTTGGGAGAACTAATGTCTACCACAACATATAATCGAAAGGCTACATGTTTTTCGGACTTTGGGAAAACGGGGAAGATAATAATTCAACAACTCCAGAGTCAGTATCCGTATTCAGGATGCGAAGAATTTTTACGCGCAATGCAAAAAAAGCACAGATATTTAGGGTACATAGACAGTGAAAAAACCGATTTACTAGAGGCGTCTATATGGGTAGAACAATATTTTTCAGCTTATTTGAAAGCTCCTCAAATAGAGCAGCTAGTCAAAGCCGGGTATGTTACATCAGTATCAGATTATGTCTTTTCGCGTGGTAAAAGCGCAGAGAAATTATTTAATACAAGCTTCAAACCTGGTAAAGATTTAAAACAAATCATCCAGATGCCCGAAGCTTATGCGCGGCGAATTAAAGATGTAGGGCTAGAATCTTTTAATGAATGGAGAATATTCGTAAAAAAATTCAACCCATCGTTAGAATGTTTTGATCGTATCATACGCCAACACTTCACCTCGAAAGAATTGAAGTTATTTAAAAAGATCGTAAATTCCGGATATTATTCAGCAGACACTCTTGCTAATTATCTGGAACGTTGCGATCAATACCAAGCAATAGGGAAAGAAGATGCGCTTATGTTAATATCCGACTATATCAGAATGTGTAAATATATGGGCGTAGAACCTAATGTAAAAACAAATTCGCTTAAGAGAGAACATGACCTTATGGCTCGTAGCTACAGAATTGATTTAAGCGTAATAAAGAAAGAGCTTTATGCTGAACGAGTAGAGAAATTAACAGGATATGAATACAGCAACAAAGACTACATGATTGTCGCGCCAAAAAGCCTTGACGAAATTGTACATGAAGGTTCAGAGCAAATGAACTGTTTAGCCTCTTATGCTAATTTAATAGCAGAAGGCAAAAAAACTGTATTCTTCTTAAGGGAAACTGAGTTTCCAAACAAAGCGTTTATTACAATTGAAATTAACCCTAAAACACTTGAGGTAATACAAAAGTCACACAGACACAATTTCCCTGTTACGGAGTTGCCGATACTAAACTTTATAGATGAGTGGATCGACCACTTAAGAAATAAAAAACAAAGTGTCGACCCAAATAAAAGAAAGAGTTCTCTTGCAAGCCAACAACCAGAACAAATGGGAATGGCAATACAAGCATAAAAAAAGGTGCGGGTTTAATACACCCGCCCTTATTTTTTAAGGAGGTGGAAGGAATGAATTTAAACAAAATCCAAATAATTGACAAAATTGCTGAATTAAAAAAACAGGAGCAGGTATTAGATGTAGAAATATCGCTAAATGAAAACGACATATATGACGGCAGACAGGATTGTATGTGGTATGGTGGAGATATTGGTTCCATCCGGATTGATAAGTACATCGTTTATATATCTGCTTATGGAGATATCCGGACATGGTTTTATGAAAATGGTGAAGAAAAGGTATATGTGAAGGATAAAAGCAACAACGGCAGGTTTTACGACGAACTTCACACTTATATCAAAAACGACGATGAACTAAACAAAATTTCGACAAGTCTTATTGTTGACGATGAGTTAGCTAAATCAAAAAACAAGATATTATTTGTAGAAGATAATAACTGGCTGGAATATAACATATTCAATGTTGAAAAAGGAGAATGGTTAGAACTTGCCTTATGCGATAACATCCTGGAGAGCGATGATGTTTTAGAGGCATTTGAGAATATTCAATTTTATATTGATGTTATTCGTTTACAAGAAAATAAAGAACCTGTAATTCAAAAAGACGACATTATGGACAAGGTTGTCAAATTGAAAGACGGAAGGGTTGGCAAGGTCATTGGTGCTTTTAGATCCGGAGAATATATGCTGGAAAGCGGAAAGGGCGGAACAATTTCGTACTTTACCAAAAGAGACCTAGCCTGCGTGAAAAGTGATATGTCTAAATAATGTAGAAGTACTATTGCCCCTGGGAAACCGGGGGCTTTTATATTCTAATAAGATGTTGTGGAGTAATATAGTTGACATTTAGGACATTAAGTTGTAGTATATTACCATAATAGTCTATCAATATAAAGTAAAAAACAGCTAAGTAAACTCTCAAAAAGTAGAATATATAGACTTTTGGGTGTTTTTTTTATGCAAAAAATAGGAGGAAATTAAAAATGAAAGGAGCCAAAAGATGAGGTTACCAAACGGGAAGATTTTCATGAATGAAGTAAAAGAGAAATATTGTATCGCAATAACCGATAGTCCCCAAGCAGACGAAATAGAATATTATTTCAAAATCTATAATGCGGAAAAGTTAATTTATATAAACGGGGAAATTAAAAAAGAGTATTTGAAAGGAGAAAAAAAATGCAAGGGCTTGTAACATTAATTCCGACTAATGAAATTGTCGGCAAAAAATCAGAATATACAAAAGAAGAATTTGTTAAAACAATCAAAGAGGAAGAAGACAAAGATGTTGCTATTGATAGTGTTCGGGAAGGGTATATGCGTTACTACCCTAAAGGCACAGAAGATAGCTGGCATGAGTTTGGAAGAGGGGAAGGCGTATATCTAACTATAGACAAACTAACCAAGGGAGCATTTGAAGTTTGGATAGCTTAAGCCTCCTACAAAACATTAATTGAAAAGGAGAGGGAGCCATGAAAGTTAAAGAAACGATAGCAAAAGATAAAATCTATTGTGACCGATGCGGTAAGGAAATAAAAGGAGAGTCATGCTTCTTTTTTACAGCCTATGGAAACGCATCATACACTAGCGATGTAGTCCCTGTATTTGAAAGTAAAATAGGGGGTGATTACTGTCAAGACTGTAATAAGATCATATCTCGGGTATTTAAAGACCTGGTCTCTCCCGTATTTAAAGAGAGGTATCAGGCAGCCAATGATACAACAATCTGGGATTATGCTGAACAACACGATTTATCAACAGATAAAGAGTATTAATGGAGGGACATTATGAAACAACAGAGTTGTTATAAATATTGCATCACCTACAAACGGCAATGCAGCAAAGCGCGAAAAAACGGTTACTGCTCAAATAAAGAACGGGAACGATGTGTCAGTTCAGAAAGAGCTTCAAAATATGCGTTAAAAGTGTTGAATTATATGTGAGTAAGAGAATAATCTAATTTCTGGCTAGAAAGGAAGTGGAACTACTGTGGAAACAGAATTAACCAGAACAATAAAGACCATGACGCACTTTTTCAAGCCTATCATGAACACTGATAAGCGAACAATTAGGTATGCTGATGAAGTGTGGACTCCTACTGGAATTGTAGACTCTATACGATTCGAGGATTTTATTGTAAATGAATCCGACTCAATTATTTGTCGGGCAAAGGAGTTTGGCTATCCAATTATTCAAGAAACATGTGACCGCTGCAAACCAAAAGGATGTAGTGGCTGCATGAATAGGAAGAGGGTAGCACAACTAGAATATGGTATTATGACCACTTGCTTTGAGGTTAAAATATCAGTTTCTGATTTCAAGAGTAAGAATGGACACAACTTCCATGGCAACAAAAATTATTATGTAGTGCCAAAAGACATTTTGCAAACTGTTTTACCTTTAGTCCCAGATGGAATTGGATTGATCCAGTACACTGCCGGAGGATTAAGAATCAAAAAAGAATGTGATTTAAGAGAAATTGATGACAAATTGCTAAACATTCTTTTATACAATGCCATGAAAAAATGGTGCGATTCTGTCCGATAAGACCAATAAAATATTTACCCTTTTGGGTTAAGAAGCTTTCCTTTACAGGGGAGCTTCTTTTTTATTAAAAGGAATTCGAGGGCTAAATTTATACGATTATGTTTAGTAAATTGATTGACATTTTGAACCATAAAGTATAATATAATGGTATAGTAGTCTATACATTCAAAAGTCAAATAAGTTAAGTTTACACCACAAAAAAGTTGTTTTTCTCATTCACGAGAAATCCCTGTTTCTGTGGTGTTTTTTCATTGAGAAAAAAAATGAAAGGAGAAATTACATAAATGTTGGGCAAGATTTATAGGAGGTAAGAGAAATGTCAAAGGTGCATGATTTAAAAACAGTTCAACCTTATTTTGACGCCTTAAAATATGGTCAGAAAAAGTTTGAAATAAGAAAAAACGACAGGAATTTCCAGGTTGGTGATTACCTGCATTTACAAGAATTTGACACTGAAAAAGGTTACACGGGAGAAGATTTATTTTTCAAGATATCTTTCGTTTTAGACAGTGAAGAATTTATGCAAAAAGGATATGTATGTATGTCACTTTTGCGAACGTAATAAACATTACTAAGATTTACAGAAAGAGAAGGGAGCAAAATAGTGAAAGTAATTGAATGGGAAGAAGGTTACCCCACCGAAGAGAGTCTAGACAACCTAAACGCAATCTTACAAGGCAAGGACTACGAACGTGGAGATAAAGCCTTTTGGGATGCACTGAAAGAAAACATGTATTCTGATATAACGGGCCCTACCAAAGTCGAAGTGCGCGGCGAATTAAGTGACGTATGGCAATATCATACAGCTGGCTGGAGCGGTAACGAGTCGATTATATACACGTTACAAAGAAGCATCTACTGGGGACTATATTTTCAAAGACAAGATGCCGGTGGCCATTACTACTTCAAGCTAACAAGAGAGGCAGTGACTGCCCATGAACAACTTCGGGACGAAATAATCGACGCCAAGGTAGAAAAAATCACAAATGCGATAAAAAATCTTGAAAGAGATCCGCAGACAGTGGTTTTTGAATCAGCCGTATATCTAGATAAGCAACGAGAAAACAGGGAGCATGTTAAAGAAAGCCATAATTTAAAAGAAGCTGTGCTTAATGTGATTATTCTTGTTTGACGGAGCCCCCAGTCCGGAAAAGTTTGAGCCATCAATCCGGACTTTGAGAGCCACCTGGATCTAATATGTCATCCTCTGAATATTAAGGGTTCAATTCTTAACAGGTTAGCTAGAGATTCCGTTGTTCAACCAATTGAATCCAAGTCAATTGTTAAGAGTATCATTGAGAGTGTTTTTCTTAACGAACATCAAGATACGCTTGACTTACCACAATTTATAATCGATTTGGCTTCATTGCGTTAGGCTGCAGGCCAAGGTAGTTCATAATCAATGAGAACACCTACTATCGGACGGTGTGGACTCTCTCGCTTTAAGATAAATAAGTATGGCCTACCTAGTAATAGCATTCTAGCAGAGTTTTCGGAATTGGATAATATCAGAAATCACTTAATTGGCTTATGCAAACAGGTTTCAGCGCAACCAGAAAAATGGCTCTCTGTTTCCGGTAGCCCGGCTCTCCATTTCCGGACTGGTGGCTCAAACTGTGCCGGAATACTCATAATGCCCTTGATATGTATTTTCAATATAAAAGCGTCAGCTGCATTGTTAGTTACTACTCAGAGTTTATGGGCGAAGATATCACATTATTTGATTTTGAGAATTTGCCCGGAGAATGTATATGGGTGGATACTAGCGCTCAATTGGGATACGAACAAGAAGGAGGAGGAAGATATGAATAATATCAGTGTATATCGAACTATCGTAAACAATGCGGAATCTAAAGAGGAGATCAGAAAAGCCGAACAGGCTTTACTCGCAAGTGATCTTGATAACGATACATTCGATGAAATGATGACGGAGTTATCATTTAAGAGTAGGGAAAATTTTCGCAGTGACAAAATAAACCTGCCCTACGAAACTGATGATTTCGGGGTTTACGAATAAAAAAAAAGAGAGAAGAAAGAGGGGCTTTAATGCTCTTCTTTCTTTTCTTATTAAAAAGAGAGGAGATGAATATGCCGAATTATTGTGATTACTCATTAAGGGTACAAGGTAAACCAGATAATGTGGAAGAAGTGGTTAAAACCATTCAAGCAAAGTACAGCTACGATACGATGGAATTTGACCACAAAAAACATTTATTCAGAGTGTTTACATCCTTTATTAGTGATGATGACGAGCCCGAAGAAGGGATTCGATCTGTAATCATTGATGGTGAATGTGCTTGGTCCGTTTCAACTTGCATGACAGAGATTGGTTATTACAAAGAAGCGAAAGAAGAATATGGTAATAACTTTCGGGGTACTACCCTAAAAGAATTAACCAAAGCGACTAATACTATGATTGAAGTATATTCGGAAGAATACGGTTCATGTTTCCAAGAGCATTATCTCTACAAAAACGGAATTTGCATAATAGGCGATTATGTTCCGTTTTACGAAATTACCCAAACCCGATTAATGCGTAAAAGAATAGCGATTGAAGATTATATTCAATTGCTAAATCGCAGCCTTAAAAAGAAACATGACTGGGATGAATGGATAAAAAGAGGAGGACGGCTATCTATGAATGATGTTGTTCTTGATGGCAACACCTATATAATAGGCGGATTTAAGCATTGGGACTTTAGTTCCTTTTCTGACATTCACAGTTAAATAAAAGGAGAAAAAACATGCCAAATTATTGTATATTTTCATTAATGGTGCAAGGACGGCCAAATGATGTGGAAGAGGTAGTTAAGACTATTAAAGCAGATTATAACTACAACACTATGGAGTTTAGCCACAAAAGGCATCTGTTCCGTGTGTTTAAGGCAGACATTGTTGATGACTCCTTAAATAACGGAATAAGAGCTGTAGAAATTAATGGCGAATGTGCCTGGTCTGTCGCAGTTTGCATGACAGAAGAAGGGTACTATAAAGCCCTGAAAGAGGAATATAAGGATAAATTCCGAGGCACATCGCTTTTAGAACTATCAAAAGACACAAACACTATGATTGAAGTATATTCTGAAGAGGAAGACTTACACTCCCAGGAACATATGCTTTTTAAGAACGGTAAGTGCATTATAAACGAAACCAGATCAGTTTATGAAATTGATCAAGGTGATTTAGTAGACAAATCGCTAGAAGAACATATTGATATAATATGCGAACTAGAAGGCTGGGAAAAATCCAAAGTCGAGGTCGAGGATATGGGCGACTATTATTTTATAGGCCGAAAGGACTGGGATTTTCAAAATTACCAGAAATAATGTATAATATCACTAAAGTAGAGGCTTCACAGAAGGGAGCAAAACCAATGCAAAAACATGAAATTGAAAGTATGGCCGCCAACTTGTATGACGGAGGCTGGAGAAAGGAAGACAAAGAAGAGTTGATGCAAGATTACAAGCTAACGGACGAAGAGGCCGAAAAGCTTGTGTCCCAACTTGCGGAGTACGAGCGCCGGGCGGCAAACTGGCATATAGTCTTACAAGTGACGGACAGAGCCGATGAAGTAATCCGGGAAGACGTGATGGCTTATGCGGATACCCGGGAAGACGCTGTCAAGAAAGCAAAAGAATACTGGGAAGACACATGCATGTCAGACCAAGAAAAATCCAAAATCATAGCAGCCACCAAAGATCCTGAGACGGGCATCTACAAAGACATTGCAGCAGAAATTAGCATGACGAGTCTATATGCAATCACCCGGCAGGAATCAGGTATAGTGCTTTACCCGGATGGGGACATGATTATAACCAACTGGGTTGGTATTCAGGGTATGCCCAAATTATTTGCAACAGCAGTTACAGGTATGGGAGAAGCCCTTATTGTAGAAGGTGAACCAGAACGCATTGAAGATATCGGCGCGTGTTTGGAAGATACAGAGCATGAGTTGTTGTATGACAGAAATGTCGATTATGGTAGTCTTTTCGGAGAATCTGGAAAGTTATACCGTGTTAATAATGCCTGTGTTTTTGCACCAGATAGCTGGGCATAAAAAAGGACTAACACATAACGTTTCTAACTTAAAAGGCCCTTAATTGGGCCTTTTTTTATTACCCAAAGAAACAAAAAAACACTCATGGGTATTATATTTCCCATGAGTATATTTCTTCAGATTATCACATCTTAGACCAATCAAAAGGTCAGCGCTGCTAAACTATTTACAAAAGGTCAGCGTTGCTAAACCATTATAAATTTACACATGTATTTGTTGACATTTACACACCAATAATATACTATTAGTATAAAGTTAGTTACGAGATAAAGAAGGGAATGGCCTATACAAAATGGAACAATACCACATGAAAATAATAGCAGGGATACTCATTGTTCTTATGATCATCTGGTCACTTATCTGGAAAGGATTTGCCTTATGGAAATCCGCCAGGAATGGGCAGACAGCGTGGTTCATCATATTCATGACCATAAACACAATTGGGTTATTAGAAATTGGTTATCTTATCATGATGAAAGAAGCAAGGGACCGTGAAAGAGGGATAAACCCTCCGTTAGACTAAAAGGAAGGAGGGCATGTTTTGAGCAGAACCACGAAGAACATCGGAATATATGTACTAATATTTGCCATTGTTATAGCCATGTCATGGTTTTATGGAGGCGTACCGGAAGAGGACTCAGATCCCAACATTAAAGCCCCCGTATATGATGACAGTTTACCCATATATCACGTTTAGGTTATTAAAAAAGGAGGAAGAGGTATGAAAGAGCCAAGAGATTTAATCCAAGAAAGTGCTGAAGACAAAGTTACCAAAGGAAAGGAAGCCTTGGCAGCCATAATGAGTAGAGACTGGCCATACAAGGAACCGTTTAATATTGATGAAGATCTCGACTGGTATGTACAAGAACTGCATAAATCCTACTGTAAGGAGCACCGGATAAGTATTCCAACCCATTATTATGATAAGCAAGCAGATTTAATTATTCCCATAATCCCATCCATATATTCGCAAACCACTACCCAAGAGCTAATTAACATACACAAGAAATCATGTCCCAATTTCGATTACGAATCTCACAGCAACCAATACACAAGGGATCGGATACTATCCGAACTTGGTCTTGAAAAAGTTACATCTTTAGAGATATTAGACTATAAGTACAAAGGCAAGTATAAGAACACCCCTGCAGACATCATTGAAAAGGGCGAAAAGACCTACGTAATTGATTCTCGCAATTGGGATGGTGAAAACATCCGTAACTGTTTCGAAATTAACGAAAAAGGGGAAAAAACGGGAGATTACATAACTATCAGCCCGATTATTGAACATACATGTGAAGAGGGAACGCCATATATCAGCGCCTACTATATTTATTAGTTAGTATAAAGAATTAACACATAGCACAAATAATTATTAAACAGAAAGGAGCCATTTTAGCCATGACAACAAAAACCATAGGTGAAATGATGAAAGAAGACCTGCACAACATGGACAAAACACAAAAAGAGGAATTCGAGAACATATTCCAAGACGACTGGCCTTATGACGAACCATTTAATATGGAAGAAGACTTTATGTGGGTAATGGAAGAGATGAGTAAACATTTCTGGCAGGAACGATTCCCGGAATCACCCATCCATTATTCAAAACCGGGAAGGAAAGAGGCGTATTTAAAGATCCCAGCCATTCGGGGAAACATATCCACAAAGAAGCTAATTTCCATGCACAAGGAAGCCTTCCCCAGTTTTGATTACAAGGGCCATTCAGAGGATTACACGAGAGCCAGGATTATCTCAGAAATGTTCCTGGATGTAGTGGGACCAAAGGACGAATTAGGATATAAATATAAAGGAAAATACGACGGCACATATGACGCAGATGTAATAAAATTGGAAGGAGAAGACATAACATGCGTTGTTAACCCCAGAATATGGAAAAACGGAAGTGCCAGACACTGTTTCGAGATAGACGAAAACGGCGAACGCATAGGGCCACTTCTAAAACTAACGCCCATCCACAGCCGATCCAAAAATAAAGCGGAAGGGTACAACGAAATATATATTTACGACTATCTTGTCGATGAAGACACCCCGCTAGAGGTTCCCAAATACTCTGGTGCGGTGGTTGCTAATAACATAGAAAGTTTCGTCGGCAGTAAGCGAAATGCATACATAGACGACGAATCCTTCAATTTACACCACCATTTACTATGTAAATACTTTAAAGAGACCGCAGATATCGTCCTTGTTATAGCACAAGGGGCAAAAAACAAAGCACCCTACGATATTATAGACGACGCCGGACACGACCAGATCGAGTTACTAAATAGCCTTTCAGACCATGCCAGCAACTATTTTGAATTTGGTGACGGCGCGTACATGGATATATATGAAACCTATAACATGGATCAAAGACGTGAAATGGAAAAATTGATATATGAAGACGGTATCAGTCTAAAGGAAGCCTTAGAGCGATATCGATCATAAAAGGAACAAATAGGGTAGGGGGGGCTTAAGAATAAGCCTCCTTTTTTATTGAATAGATATTTATATTCCACGGCCTTTGGGGGCAAATATTTTTATTAGACACGATTCATAAGATATACTATAATAAAACCTGAAGAGTCCGAAAGAGTGGTCGCTGGCTCAAATTTTAATTTTAAAGGAGGTGGTCAATAATGGATCACACCTTTAGTTATAAGGAGGGCCATGAGGACATCAGAGGCGTTAATGCTAATGATCGCATTTGCGGCATTGGTATTAACAATCATCAGTTTTTAATAAAACAAAAACCACTCTGTAATAGCTTCCCGGCTTAGAGTGGTTTTTTAACTAACTTTCTGAGCCAGCTATCACGCCGGGCTCTTTTCTAATGCAATTATATAGTTAAATAAAGAAAAATACAACCTTTTTTTAAGCCCAAAATCCCACCCGCGCCTTTGGGGGCAAATTTTTTTAGGGTTCTTTTTAAACAACAAGGTCTCATTTCCCTGCAGCCACCACTTATCATTTAATGTATTCCACACATTTTATATTTAATTTTACATTATAAATATCAAAAGAGGGAACAGCGCGTAGTTTATAAAACGCTTCAAAATCACAAGAAACCAATCGCCACCCATGCCATCTTGCTGCGGTTATCGACATTCACAAAATAAATATTTTGTGTAACTCAATACACCCAAACAGTGCAAGCATGTTGAACAATTGGTTTTTTATAGTGTAAAGTGTTATATCCTCACGATCCGTTTCATGTAGTTTATAGTATCTATAATCCACTCCGACATATTATCCTAAAATAATATTCATGATTTCAATAATTTATTCTAAAATAATTTCCCAAATTTATTTCCATAAACCTCTATATTTAATTTACTTTATTATCAATATAAATATTCAAGAGCTCTTTCTAAAATAATTCTTTAAATTATTCACCGCCGTAACTTAAAGTTTCTTGGTCCCAACGAAGAGCCTAAAAAACGAGAAGCCCGACCTGGCTGCGGGAAAAATCATCTCAGGACCTTTATTTTTCCTTTAATTCGGGGTAACCCTCAAATTGCCGTTTTCCCGGGTTTATCGCAAGGTGTTATCCCTTGACCACCCTATAAAAAATCGCTCACAGACGAAATTAGAGCCTCACTTTTTTGGCAAAGTTCCCCAATTTCAAGGGGTTTGGGATATTTAGGGAAACTTGCAAGAATCCGGCAGCAGGATCCAAAAAAATTCGCGTCGAAGGCGGGATTAGAAAAAAGTGCATGAAAAAAGAACCGGATGGGCGGCTCTTTTTCTAAAATAGTTCCATTAACCCTTTGACCATGATCCTTCGGAAAAGGCTTGGGGGCTTAATAAATAGCTTACAAAAGTATCGGTCGTTTTTGTAAAACAGGTTCTCCTTGAACCTTTCTTCGTCAATGGGCCGAAATGCTACCTTTATAAGTAACGGAATGGTGTCTGTCTTTCGGCATAGCTTTTCTACTTCTTTGAAGTTTTCGCTTTCCAGTTTTTCATATGCCGGTTCCAGGCTTCCCCAGTCTATATGATTATTGTCGTAATTTTCTACTAAAATCAGAAATTGGATGTCTTCATAGCTGGCTTTGATTTGGGCTGGAAATTCACCCGGCTTCCATACCTTGACGATCTCAAAGCCTTTATTGATTAAACAACTTAAAACTCTTTCTACTCCGAAGTTGCGAAGTTCCCATGTTTTAAATTTGCCCCCTTCTTTTAGCTTATCATCTATCATCCTGTTATCTCCTCTCTCCCCTGCCCCATCTCGTGTAACATCTTGATGGCTTCCTCTGTCTTCTTTAACTGATCCCGGCTTCGCTCTTCGGGGTCTGTGGGGATCCCTAATTCCTCTGCCCAGGATATAATGTAATCAATAAGCCTACTTTCCTCTTTCGTATCATAACTGCTGCTTCCATAACAACACATTAGTTCTACCGATTCACCGTCTCTTGTTTTGTCTAAAATTCGGCATGGCCAGGCTAACCCTTGCTGCTCCCATGTATGAATGACATAGTCTACTTGGTCTATCGGTACTTTTAATATCTGGAATTTGCCGACTTCTTTTACTGCATCTATATATATCTCTTTACGCTTTAAGTCTCGAGATGCTTTCGGACCGCCTAATTTGAAGGCGATGTCGTCACATAATGCCCATAAGTAATCGTTGGCTCGCTCGGACTTCTTTTCACGCCTTGGTTTGGCAGTCAGGATCCACTCTTTGGGACTGTCTGAAAAACAGGTGCTCTCGAACATGCTTTGGATGTTGTCACCTTGGCATTCGGGAACAAAAAATGTCACTTCGAATCCGCCATAGAAACTTCGCTGGATTTTGGGTGGCGTGGTGATGAATTTGTACATGCTCTTTCCTCCCCTTTTTCATCTTTCATTATTTCTAAAATGATGAATTTCACTTTTTGTACTTCAGGATTTCATTATTCATCTTTTGCAATCATTCCGGTGTTTATCTTAACAATGCCTTCCTTGATTCCGTATTTTCGGCATTCGTCTTTGAAAACGGATCTTTCCCATGGGTTATCGGCATCACCGTCCCACTCTCTTACCGCTCTGAGATAATCTTTCTCAAATTCTAGGTGGTCTTCGTATTTGTCTAATTCCATTCGGTATTGCTCTTCATAATCGTTATATAAATCGTGGAAATCTCGGTTGGCTGTTTTCCGGTTCGCTGAAAATGGTGCCCTTCCTCCGTTTTCCTTTAAATTTTCAAAAAATGTTCGGCATTCTTCCTCAAAGTCCCGGCCTTCTTCTTCGCAAATGTGAGTTAAGGAAATATAATGGTCTAGCTTGTCATAGTGGTCCCATAATTCTTGCTCTACACTATCTCTCTCCCATGCTTTTAACGGGACGTTATTTGGATTGTATCGCTCTATCGGTTTTCCCATATATTCACCCTTAAAAAAGCTGTTTTTCCTAGATGGGCAACAGTTGCCCGTTCTCATGAGTGTTTTCTAATGCCCCTGTTTTGGCCTGCTTTTCCCATGAGTGTTTTTGAATACCCTTATTTTGGCTTATTTATTTCATGAGTGTTTTTTATAGCATTATTTTTAAAAATTACAATTATATCGAATCGTATGTCTACGTTTTTTTATATTTCTATTGTAACAATTACTGAATATTCTCAAACAACATGAACCGATCTTGAGTGTAGTGCCCCAGCCCGATTACCCTTTCTTTGTGTAAAATGAACCGGGCTGGGATGTTTTCCGCTTTTCTGATAGAAAAGTTTACTTGTTCTTGCCCATATACCGTCTTTATAATCCCTTGGAGTAATCGCCCACATCGGTCTGTGTGATCGTCTGGCTGCGGTATTACTCCAAGTGTGGTGTCAAGCTCCATCTGGATTATGTGGCCTAAAGACCATTTGGTCTTAAGATCTATCTTTTTAATGACGCCTTCCTTAAAAGTAATGTCGTCGTCTTGATAGAGTTTTCTTACCTTTCGGATGATGTCTTCTTTTTTATATAGGCTATTCTCCATCTTGCACCTCCTCGTCAGTCAAAAGGTTGGTGATGTCTTCTTCTACATGTTCGTATATTTCTTCTGCACTGTAGTCACTTACGTCTTCTTCGGAATCTTCCAGTTTTTCACTTACGTCTTCTACAAACTGGCTGGCACGATCTTTCATTTCGATTCCGTTTTCATGGTCTTCCTGGATTTGGGTGGCAAAGTCTACCGCTACATCACCAATCTTGTCGCCATTGTCAATGATGGTTCTCATTCGGGCATCACTTAGTTCATAAAACTTTAAACCTAACATTAGAAGGTCTTTAGTAACCGGATGAACATCCTTCTCTTCTAGGCTTTTTAGGAATTTCTCCTCCAGCTTGCCATAGTCGATGTTTTTCGATGTGGTTCTTTTGTAAGTCGCATTGTCCTTCTCCTCTAAGATTTGAGCAATCTGCTCTTCATAAGGTACAAAGCCGGCAGAGTTATAGGAGAATGTACCGTTCATTCGGGATACCGCTATATCACCTAGCATGAAAAGCGCTAGTGCAATCAGTATCATGCAGCCAATGTCGTACCAGGTGGCTAGTTTGATTCTTCGCTTGATTCTGCTCTTTAGGGGCTCTATTACGAGTCCTTTGTATTTGTCTTTGTTCTTCTTCATTTTGTTGTCCTTCCTTTCCTTTATTTCCATTTGTTATATACTAGGTCTTCTTCATTCCAGTTTTTGTAGTGGCGCTTAAGATACTCCTTAAATCTAGCTTTGATGTAGTCTTGCTCCTCTTTACTTCCTAAGTGGTATTTGTCATGACATCCCATTCCACCGTAGATGTCGCTCATGGTGCACATGGTTCCGATGTTCTCTTCAATTCCTAGTCCGCCTCTTGCTCTTGGAATATAATGGGAGTTTGGCATGACATCTACCGCTCTTCCGCAAATGATGCAGCACCTTTTGTCCCTCTCCATTACTTTCTTTTTTACACTCATCGGGATGTCCGTTGCTTGACTTCTCTTGTTTCCCATATCGGTTTTGTGTCTCCCCTTTTTTTATCGTTTTTCCCCTGTTTATTTCTGCTTTCGTTATATAATACAATTCTGACCCCTGAAAAGTTTAGATTTTTTGAAAAAATGTCAAAAAAAGTTTTTGGGCATGGACCTGTAAATGTATTGAATGTTTCCTTTAATTGTGTTATTATATAGGAAATTAGAGGGTTACAGCAGAATTTGGAGGTCGGATTTTTGGATAATTTTCCCAAAGCGCCAGATCTACTTCATCGGTTTCTTACCGATTGCAGAATAAATAAAAACCAGTCCCCCGCTACGGTGAGAGAATATTATTTGGATCTTATGATGTTCTTTAAATATATTGTCATGAGTGAAAATCCAAAATTGACGAACCTTACACAAGTAAATCCGTTGGATATTAAAGAGCAACATATATTAAGTGTTACCTCCCAGCAGGTTAGTGATTTTATGGTGTACCTTAGTGTTGAACGGAAAGTAAAGCCGGCTACTCAGTCAAGAAAACTGTCTGCCATTAAGTCTCTTTACCATTACTTGTTTCTTCAGCTTAAATTGATAGATGAAGATCCTACCCTTACTGTGTCCAAACCGAAAGTTGAAAGCAGACTTCCCGTCTACCTTACTATAGAAGAAAGTAATGCGTTGCTAGATGTCTGCGAAAAAGAAGGGATGTTTAAGGAAAGAAATTACCTTATGGTAGTCCTCTTTCTCAATCTGGGCCTTAGATTGGCAGAACTTGTGGGAATTGACCTTACCGATATTAAGGATAATAACCTTACTATTACAGGAAAAGGGAATAAGTCCCGCATGATTCCCCTGAATGAAACATGCCTACTGGCTTTAAAGGAGTATTACCCTAAACGGATCAAACCTAGGAATATAGCAGATAAAAATGCACTCTTTGTCAGCAGACAGAAAAATAGGATATCCCGTAGGGAAGTGCAGTTTATTATAGAAAAGAGTTTAAATGCTGCTGGACTGGATCGAAAGTACAGTACCCATAAACTTAGACATACCGCGGCTACACTGATGTACCAAACAGGCGAAGTGGAAGTCCTGGCTCTGAAAAAAATATTAGGACATGAATTGGTGTCTTCTACTGAAATCTATACTCATGTGGCAGACAGACAAGTAAAAGATGCTTTGGATATAAATCCTATGAATATTAAAAGAAAATCTGAGGAGTAATTATGAATACTAATAAGACTGGTAAATATCAAAACAGGTTCTTGCTTTTAAGGGAAGAAGCGAAAATCCCTATTTCTGAAATCGCTCAAGTTATGGATGTTAGCGAAGGAACCGTTAAGAAATGGGAAAGCGGGTATAAACTTACCTCTCTTGAAAAAATGGTAGAGCTTTGCCGACTTTATAAAAGCACCCTTTCTTATGCTTTATGTTTATCAGATGTGAAATCACAAAATGATAAGTATGAAATTAATTTGAGGTTAAGTGAACTGCGAAAATCCCAGCGAATGAGCCGACCCCATGTCTCCAAGGAAACAGGGATTCATGTTAATAGTTTCTTGCTTTGGGAAAAAAATGAAACAAATATACGATTAGAACCGGCTCTTACACTTTCTGATTTCTTTGGAGTTTCTATTGATTACTTCCTGGGATTAACCGTTCATATAACTTGGGAGAAATATCAGACGGATTCTGTACGACTAGATATGCCCTATACTAAGGTTATTCCTGTGTGGCTAACACCTTCTGATGTTTCTATAGAAGATGCACAAGGGTTTTGGGCGTTGTGGGATCGGAAAAAGAATGTACTCTACATTCCGGGAAAAGACCCTATCCCCTACCCTTCCCATTATTCTGTATTACCTCTTGATGCCGATAAGGTGAAATTTGTTAAAAATATTGGTTCAATATAGATGTTTATGGTAATATCTAAGGTATCAACTATATAATGAATTATGTATTTGAGAACCTTGTAAAATTGTAAAGTACCAAAACGATATATGGGGTAAACCTTATAATCAAACCAACAAAAAAACATACACTTACTTGGGTATGTTTTTTTATATTTTCATGAGTGTTTTTAGTTTATAAAACACTAACGGCTAAGCCTAATTCATAAATACACTCACGAAAACATAAAGCCCCCATTCAATTACGCAACCAATGAAAGAAATCAACTTTTTGTGAGATAATATACAAGTATTTGTTGTGTATAATATTCTTATGTGGTAGTATTATATATATAATAATAAACAGAAAGGGATAAAAATGAAAAAGACCATATTGCTCTTGCTGGTTATATTAACAATTATACTTTTAACAGGTTGCCAGTATTCAGAATCACTTCCGCTTCCCTTCGCACTTGATTAATCTTGTTATATGCCTTTGATTTTACTTGTGGAGATTTGATTTATGAAACATTCCTTTAACTTAATGATCATATTTATTGTGATGAGTCTTGTGCTTCTAGGATGCCAACAAGATATTCCGGCAGCCACAGATACCTATAGTCCAGTTCCTTTAGAGGGAGAAGAAACTGTTGAGGAAATTCCTTTCAGTGTATTTACTCCTCAAGAGGAACCTTTTGATTATCAATATAAAATCCATAAAAACGGGAAAGCTGAAATGCAGCTCCCCTACCCTTCCCATTGGAATCTTAAAATATACAGCGATCGCCATATAATGATCGCAAGTCCTTCTGATGATTATTATCTTGATAATGTTACCATTCATATAGTGACTGACTATGATACCCTTTACGAAAGTTCATCTGCCCAAAACTCAATGTATCTATTTGAATCCACACTTCCAACACTTCCCATCATAATTGACGGCAAGCATTATACGAAACTACCTTACGATTATCCAGAAGTGGTTTCTTCAAAAGAATACATAATAGAAAACAGCCCCGATATTCTTTCTTATACATTGGATGAGAATTTAAACACAGTCAAAAATGGTTTTGAACTAAATAAAAACGGACCAATTATGACAAATCTTTGTTACTATGTGAATTGGCCTTTGCGCCCAACGCTTGTATTTGTTACCGGGCAAACGGATCAGTTAGAACGCCTGACCGCACTATCCGATTACATTGTCAGTCATATTTCTCAATATGCAGAAGAAGACTCGTTAGCAAAAAGCACATTAATCAAGTCCCTGTTTGGCGAGTTCAAAACAGAATTTTATCTTCCCGGTACATGGATTGAATCCACTCCCACTGTCATAAGCCCTTTTAACCATGCTACCCGATATACTGTTCAAGATACTAATTCTGTATTTGCAGGAATGACTGCAACAATATACACTCTGGACGCTGAGAAGTATCCTGTAATCGATGAGAAACTAATAGAAGACCAGTTCATTGATAGGATGTTCCCTAATATGGTGTTGGAAAGTGTAAGGCAGAGTGATTTTAATAACTCATACTATGTGGAATATATCGATGGTGGTGAGCTGGCTGGGAAAGAAGGTTCCGCTTATCAAGTCAGAATCAATATACGAAAGTATAATCAAAATGTCGCACCATCTCTTGTTGATGGGAGTTTTATCAACTCCTTTGTGTTTGTCCTTAGAGATGATAAAGAAATAAATATGATTGCTATTTCCTTTCAGGAAATCCAAGAACGCTATACTCTAGATATGATAGATTTGTTTGGTAGTACTTTATCTACCAGTGTTGCAAATTAGAAAAAACAATACATATATTAGTTGAAATAAATTGAGTTTTCCTCTTGTAAAATACCTCTAAATGTGTTATAATACATAATAAAACAACATTTATGGGTATGAGGAGGAAAAGATTATGTCAGAAACAAATTATGTATCTAAGAATTTCATTAAATTTGATCGCAAGATGAGCTTTATGGAAATGTCAGGCGATGCCCTTCCTATCGGGAAAATCCGATTAGGTTTCCGGAATTATGACAAAACAAAAGAAAAAGGATCCAGAATACTTCAAAGTGTAGATATTTACTTGGATATTGACGAAGCTATGTTTTTATCACAAGATATCATTTCAGGGAAAATGGTTCTTGATGTAAGAAAGAACCAGAAAATAGCGAAGGATGAAGGTTCCTATCAAAAACCTGCTTATTCACTACTAGGAGGGAATACCAACAACGGCAAGGTTACTTCTCGACAATTTATAATTGAGGGTGCAACAGAGCTATTATTCAAGGCAATGTCTGGCCCCGGAGAAGTGTTGCAAAACGGATTGATAAAGCCTTCATATACCGGGAAGACCGCCGAACAACTTGTAACCATATCTATGCCGGTTAAGGATCTTAAGAGATTTGCCCTTGTCCTAAAAAGTGTATGTGATGCATATTACGCTTTAAAGGTTAATGAGATGATTGAACAAGCTACCTTAAACCCCAAAGAATAATTTGGGGTTTGAGAACCTTGTAAAATTGTAAAGTACCAAAACAATAATTTTACGATAATGACTGTGTTATGTGGTTTGAGAACCTTGTAAAATTGTAAAGTACTAAAACACTTTGTTTGGGTTACTACTTGCTAGGTAGGTTTGAGAACCTTGTAAAATTGTAAAGTACTAAAACTTTATGAAAGCGACAGACCAGAAGTGTTTGGTTTGAGAACCTTGTAAAATTGTAAAGTACTAAAACTTGTTATCCCGAGACGAAGCTTCGACGATAGTTTGAGAACCTTGTAAAATTGTAAAGTACCAAAACCAATTTCATCAATATCTGATTTACTAATTTGTTTGAGAACCTTGTAAAATTGTAAAGTACTAAAACCTGTTATAAACGTTGGTTCCAAGTTCACTAGTTTGAGAACCTTGTAAAATTGTAATCTAAGAAAATGGAGGTTGTATCAACGTGAGACTAAACCCTAAAGTAGAGCGATATAATGTGTTAGAGTTCGAAAACACAATGACGCAAAAACGTTCATATTATCGTGTTCGATATCGTTCTTTCCCTCTTTTAAAATCTAATTATTGTGAAAATGATATTTACAGTCATGAAGAGCGGAACTTTAGAAAAATGTTACGTCAAGCCAATCAGGGGCTAAACAAAGAAATCATTACCCCTTCGCAACCTACAACGCATATCAATTTGGATACCCCACCTCAAAAGGAATATCGAATAAGTTTTAAAAACACTGAATCAAAAGAACCACCCGCTGTTACTAACAGTCAGCACTTTCCTATGAACGAACCTACCCAGGAACCCCCATCAATAGAAGTAAATAAAATTCACAAAGCTGAGACTCTTACACCACCACCTAAAGAAGTTGTTATAAAGAAAAAACCAAAAGAAATTGTCCTTAATGCTCCGCCAAAAGAACAAGAACATACAATCCGAAAAAAACTAAGTTCTGAAGCTACAAAGGTCATTATGGAAAAAGAACGAATCCACAGCCTTATTAATTCAGATGGCTATTACGATGACCGCAAACCAAAAGATTTGGGAGAAGAACAATATATCCCACAATCTAACCAATCCGTATATATCAAAGCAGGAATTATCGGTATTGGTATCCTGCTTGTTATCGGAGCTATGATTTACTACATATTATATTACTTATAGGAGACATTGCATGATAGTAGTATACGCAGAAAAACAATCAATGGGAATTAAATTTGCTGCCGCTTTAGGAGGGATTCCTGTTAACGGCAAGCTTGTAGATATGGATAATTTGGCTGCCTATAACAAAAGTGTTAAGGAGCTTGCTAATAAATTTGGTTACTTAAAAACCGGCTTTAACGGCAAGGAATATGTAATCACTTGGGGATGGGGTCATTTCGGTACATTAAAAGATGCAAAAGATTATAATCCGGAATATAAGAATTGGTCATCATTGCCTCTCCCCTTCTTTCCGGCAAAATATGAAGTCAAACCGATTGTGACAGATAACGAATTTTTCCAAAAACGAAATGAAAAGCAATTAGGTATTGTCTCTAAATTATTTAATGATCCTACCTGTGAATATATAATAAACGCCACCGACTGGGAAAGAGAAGGAGAATTGATCTTCGGATATGTTTACCAACTTACCGGATCTAATAAGACATACTATCGGGCGCATATTAACAAACAGACGGAAAAGGAAATCCAAAAAGGTTTTAATACCATCATTCCTTCCAGTAAAATAAAAACGGAAGAAAACGCAGCTCGGTGCAGAGCCATTGCAGACTGGACACTTGGAATCAATCTGACAGTGGCAGCCACATTAAACCTATCAAGAGACCATGTATTGTCTGTCGGTAGACTTATAACCCCTACTCTTAATATGATTGTCGAACGAGAAAAAGCTATTAACTCTTTCACCTCGAAACCGTTCTTTTCAGTCCAGGGTACGTTTACCACCCAAAAAGGGGAAACCTATACCGGTAAACATTCCAAGGAGCGATTAGAAACAAGAGATGAGGCAGAAAAGATTATCGCTACTCTTCCGCCAGACGGGGAAATCACCGTGATGGAAACGACCCGGTCTAAATCATTTGCGCCAAAACCATACAGCCTAGCATCCCTACAAAAAGATGCCAATAAAAAATACGGGTTTACAGCAAAAGAAACATTGGACATAGCCCAAAAATTATACGAAGGTGGTTCTAGTGGTGGGTATATCACTTATCCAAGAACATCTTCCGAATATTTAACATCCGACTGTATCTCCGAAATGGAGAGTCTTATAAAAAAATTAGGTAATTTGCCTGAGTATAAAGGATATTTAGCGATAGTCCCCTACCCTATCAAAATATCCGCGTCATATTTTAACGACTCTAAAGTTGAAGGCCACTCTGCAATTATTACAACGGAAGTATTGCCTACCGGTTTACCGGAAGACCAGAAGAAAATATATGACATGATTGCTAAATCTGTAATTAGGCTAGCGTTCCCTCCCGCCGAATTAGACAAAACTGTTTTAGAAACCCAAGTAGGATCCGAAATCTTTATCACAAAAGGAACTATTGTTGCAGATCCCGGTTGGACCCAGGTAGATGGCGAGAAAGATGTTAAAAATGATATTCCTAGTGGTGTTGCGTTAAATGATTTAGTTAAGGGAGACTATTCTGTGGCAGAAGGTAAAACAGAACCCCCAAAACGATTTACAGATGCAACACTCATAGAAGCAATGGAAAACTGCGGAAAAAAAGAAGAGGATCAGGAAGTAAAAAAAATGTTGATGCAAATTGAAGGGATCGGTAGAGCCTCAACAAGAGATGCATGTATCGAGCGTTTAGTTTATTATAAATACATCGTTCGAGAAAAGAAAAATATCGTTCCCACAGAGCTAGGGATGAACCTAATTGATGTACTTCCACTCGATTCTTTAAAATCACCAGAATTAACTGCCCGCTGGGAAATGGAACTTGATAAAATTAGTATTGGCGAACATGAAGTTATGTCTTTTATAAAAGACATCCAAGCTCAAACAAATGAATGGTGTAATCTAATAAAGCAAAAATCTGGTAAAAGCATAGACTCTTCCTCCGCATTAACACAATGGAAATGCCCCAAATGCGGCGCTATGTTAGGCACTACCAAATACGGACTTGGCTGCAGCCAAAATTGTGGGTTTACTATGTATACCACTATGTTTAATCATTCATTAACTGATAAAGAACTTGAAGAACTTTTAAGCATGAAAAGGACCAGATTTGTTAAAAACCTGGTTGGCCAAAATGGTAAGAAATTTGGAGCATATTTTATAATGGATGATGAGTATAAAATAAATATTACCTTCGACTCAATATGGAAATGCCCGAGCTGTGGTAAACCACTACGCCCCACTCAGTTTGGGTATATGTGTTCAGGTCGTAACGACGGTTGTAATTTCGGAATATATTCAGAGTGTTGTAAAGTAAAGCTTAAACCTAAACACATACAAGCGTTACTTAATCTCGAAAAAACAGAGGTTATTGATGGGCTTATTTCTCAAAAAGGAAACAGATTTAAAGCAAGATTATATTTAAACAAAGACGATAATTATAAATTATCTTTCCTGTTTGAAGATAAACCAGATACTCCATTAATGCAAAGATAGGAGGTTGGAAAATGAAAATTACTCCCCTACCCGACGCTCTAATGAGCCGTTTTATTAAACTTATATTTACGGGTGCTTTAATTATAATTGGTAGTATTATTGTTTCGTTTTCGGGACTACTGCCTGCGACCTTCCTGCAAATTGTAGGTTCCGCCCTTATAATTGGTGGTGGATTTATATTAATGGCATTACATTTCAAATGGACTGTTCATAAAAAAGGATATGATACCTATCAAGGGAAATGTATAAGTTGCCAATTTGGACCATTGTCTAATGTTGGTATTAAGAAAAAACCGTTATCATATATTATAAACTGTGGTAATTCATATTTAGAAGTTCCAGCAGTAAGAATTAATTATTCTGTTCCGGAAGGTGTTGAACTTAAAGTCTATACGCCAAAAAATGTACTTATGTATGAACGAAACGGTATTAAAAAACCTATAACTGTTTGGGGGTTAGAATTAATTAACGACCCGGAAGAAGAAAAATAATGTCAGCAGACCCCATGGATGAATCCAGGGGTCTCCTTGCCAAGTTATTAGATGATCCCGTAAATTATTATTTTGATGATGTTCATTATGTTGAAATTTTATGGGTATTTTACTTGACATTTTCATATGCTTTCACTATAATTAAGATACCTAGTTTATATTTCAAAAAAGTTAAAATAAAAAAAGTCTTAAACCAAAAAAGTTTCAACACCGGGATATTTATTAACGGTGTTATTTTTATGTCCGGATTTGAGTGTTATGCCCAAATCTTTTCTATATAAAAAATAAGAGAAAAGCCTCAACCCAATAGAGTATACTACTCTATTTTTTTAAAACTAATTTTGAGAAAGGAGGTGCTGCCATGAGAAACGATGTGGCCACATGCTTTTTATCGGGGAAAATATGCTCAACATTTAAAGTAATAGACAATACCCCAAGAGTATCGTTCGACATCGAGGTTGTGCAAAGTGTCAGTGGGAAACAAAATACCACACTGTATACGGTAATTGCTACAGCTTATGCAGCCATGCAACTGGCTCCATTAGGGCTAGTTAAAGGAAGTATAGTATTTATAGAGGCAGCGGAGATTTATCAACATAAAGAAAAGATATATCTCAGAATAAGTGAGGCACGCCAGATTAAATCTTTCAATAAGGAAGATTTTTTATTTGAAGGAGAAGTGCCCGTAGAAGAATTTATTTAAAAAAAATAAGAACTAAAAAATGAGAAGGGAGAGAAAATATGCAAATAACAAGAGATAATGCAATCTGGGGCTGGAATCGAAAAATCGACATAGCGCCATTTGACCAGGCAAATAACAAAAAGGTTCCATCTAGCTCAAAATATACAGTAGATGGAGGGTATGACAAAGGTATGTCTACCTTAGTGGAGGGAATTATAAGAGCTATTAATGATTATGCCTCCATTATGAAAGGAGAAAAAGAAGGCGCAATAGGTGAAAACGGCGATATCTATTGCATTGAAAGATATGCAACTGACGATCCACATGCAAAATATGCTGATGAAATGAATATTGTTGAATACAATTCTCTCAAAGGCACATTTAGAGCAGCGACATATGTCGAAAGCCTTAAAAAATTTGAAGCATACCGGCTTTCAACAAAAAGTGGAGATGGCGGAACGGATGGTACGGCCTTGTGGCTAGCAGCACTTCCCCTAATCTTACAAGAACAGGAAGCCGCAGACGTATATCAAATCTATGAAGCACAACTGGATAAACCAGAAGACCAAAGAGATATAAGTGTCATGCATAGGTCAATGGGTACCCTTTGTGACAATATCTATAAAAGGTGTATAGATGGGAAAATCCCATTTGATTTGCCAGACAGAACCGGGCAAACACCCGTGGCACGAATTACTGATCAATATGTGTCAATGAAGAAGGTCAGTATTAAAAACACCCTATGTGGTGAGTTTCGAGTCATATACACATCGGGCGCAAATGCAGATTATAGTGTCATGGATGATATCACAATTGAAAAGGATGAGTTTAATCTTCCCCTTTCAAGAGTCTTATCTCCATCAGAGAAAGCAGCAATATTCGTTCCCCCCACTACTCATAAAATAAGTGAAGAGGAATTACGAATATGTAAAGAGGTAAAAAGATGCTGGCAGAAACCAATTGATTTAAAGGTTGGGAATATCCTTTTAGAAGGTGCTGCCGGATCTGGAAAAACACGATTAGCTAAAGTGCTCTCGTACAGATTTGGATTACCTTATACTAAAGTAACCTGTAGTGCCGGTATGGACACGGATGCATTAATTGGTAGTATTTTGCCGGTTTTAAATGAAACTGACTTAAGCCAGTTTGATAAAAAAGACCGAGAATTACTAGAAGTTATCTACCAAACTGACCAAAGCGAAAGCGTTATCGAGGCTTTAGAAAAAGCCTTAGATATGCCTACCCGTCTGGAAATGTTTTATGATCCGGAAAAATCATGGGAACGCTTAACAGGAAAACAAAAAGAAAATGTAGAAACCCTGGAATGTTTAGATTTAGCAAATGCTATTGCTACAAAAGAATGGCAACGGCTAATAAATATGGTTAAAAACACTATTAGTAACAAAAAGGATAATTCGGTTGAATACCGTTATTATCCATCAGAAATAGTAAGAGCATTCCAATACGGATATCTATTAGAAATTCAGGAGCCAACCATGATTCGAGATGCAGGCTTGTTAACTGTTCTCAATTCCGCTCTTGAAATGGACGGCACGATTAATTTACCAACAGGAGTTGTTCATAGACATCCTGATTTTATTTGTGTCGCCACAACAAACAGAGGGTATGCGGGCTGTAAACCTTTAAACGAATCGTTTAGAGACCGTTTCCAGCATGCAGAAAAAATGGACCTTCCATCTGAAGAAGTAATGGTTCAGAGAGCCATCGCAGTCACAGGGTCTATGGATATCGGACTTGTACGAAGTCTTGTGGCAGCCATAAGAGCATTAGATGAAGTCGCTTACAAAAACTCTATCAAAGGAGTAGCTGGTATGCGTTCGTTATACTATTGCTTAGATGCTATTAAAGACGGTATGAGTACAGAAGACGCCATTCTTCAAAAAGTTGTTTATAAAATGACAACGGATGAAGATGAAATCGACCTGTTAATGACCGCAATAGAATCGGGAGATCTACTTATAGATACAACTCGATCCATTTAGAAAGGAGAGTGTTATATGAACATCTCAAGAAAAATCAAAACCTTCCTTGAAGATGCAAAAACTTCTTATACAGAAAAAGACATATACCTCTCCCCTGCTTTTGCAGGATATTTGAGGACTGTGTCATCTGCTGTAACAAAAGAGTTTGCGTTAACGCCTAACGATATTAAATTATTATGGAACCAGAAAGATGGTATGGTGGCTGCAACTGATAATCACACTATATATATGAATCTCAATTCAATGATTTTTGATCATGCATCCACCAAAGAAGACCGTTTCCGGATAACAATGGGACTTTACTGTCACGAACTTGGGCATCGATTGTTTACTAATTTTGTAGTAAACTCCTTGTTTGAGTCAAGCTTAAAAGCAGGCAGATGGTTCCCAAAAGAGCCGGTTTTGGATGTTATGACATGCAACCCCAAACTGTTAATCAATAAAGCGGATTTGGAAAAATATATATCCAATCCCGACAATGCGTCCAAATTAACATTAATAATGTTTGATTTACTAAACATTGTTGAAGATGGACGAATAGAAGAACTTTTATACATACTTTGTAGAAAGCACGGACGACTCATTAACGGATTGAATCGTTTACGAGAAATTCATTTTTATGAAGTTTTAGAAAAGTTTGACTCAGTCGTGGCTAAAATTAACGATGAAGACAATAAAAACTATACAGAATTTATTGGAATCACAAATCTTATTCTTAGCTACGTAAAATATGGGCAATTTCCCGGATTAACAGGTACTAGCGCAGAACCCATCTATGCTAAATTAGCGAGTGTTGTAGAATACATAGATGCGGCAAAATATGCTGTTTCCGCAGCTCAAGAGATAGATCAGATTAATATGCTGATGATTGCTCTTTGGCCCGAGATAAAAGACCATATAGAGAAAACGGAAAAAATGTTGGAAGAACAACAGGCAAACCAAGCCGGTCAATCTAGCCAACAACAGAGTCAACAAAACCTTGGTGATCAAGGCACACCAGGTTCAGGTGATCAACAGTCATCATCTGGTCCCTCTTCGTCTTCCAGTTCAGGGCAAAATTCGTCGAACCAACCTTCGGGTAATTCCGGCGAAAACGCTCAGTCAGGTGCTAATAACAACACCCAGAACTCTGGAGACAAAAAAGAAGAAAAGGGTTCAAATAATGGAGCGTCGAAAATGGGCAGTTCTCAGAAGAAAGAAGATGAAACTGCTCAAAGTAACCCGAAAGTATCGCTAGATGAAGTTTTAAAACAACTCCAAAAGATAATGGATGAGGCAGTTAGTGGTAAAACTACAACACCTCAGTCAAATGAAAAGGGAGTTGACGAAAATGTCATTAAAGAAGCAATAGAGAACGCATCTTCAACAGCCAAAGCAAAACATATTTTAGCCGGCGGAACAGTTGGAGATTCGGATCCTAGTGAATGTACTGACGAAGAAGCTTGGAGGATTCCTGAGCATGCTTCTACATTAGGTCCTCTTGAAACGGCTGGAGACACCTTGTATGATAATGACTACAAAAACAAGGAAAATACTTTTGCCAAACGAGAATTAGAAAAAGTGCTTAACATTATGGCTGACGAAGCATACGAAACACATTCTGAAAATGAATTGGCTCGTAGTCTCCAACACGATGTTGACACATTAAATTGGGACGATATTCATAAAGGGGTTGATAAAATTATTTACCGACCCAAAATCTCTGAGTCAAACAAAGAGTCTTATGAAGCTATCGCTCCCCCATTCGTTAGAATAGCTACCGAAACTGCAAAAAAGGTATTGCCATTATTTGAAGACAATCCTCCTGGTGAGATGTTGTCCGGTAAATATAGCGGTACAAAATTTAATGCAAATTCAGTAGTTAAAAGTGACTACAAGTACTTTTCTAAAAAGAAAAGTCCTGACGAAAAACCCTCTTTAATTGTTGGGTTAAGAGTTGATGAGTCGGGCTCTATGGGCAGCAATAATCGTGCAATAATAGCACGAGCTACTGCAATAACGCTTAATGAGTTCTGCTCACAATGTAACATTCCTATTGCAATCTATGGAGATTCAACTTCATATGGACGCAATACAGCCGACAATGTAGATATCTTTGTTTATTCCGATTATGGAAAACAGTCGGAAAAAGATAAGTATCGCCTAATGAATATAAATCATCGTGGCGCAAACAGAGACGGTGCTTGCATAAGGCTTTTAGGCGAAGAGATGCTCAAGCAAGACGCTGATATGAAACTAATGATTATTATCAGTGACGGGCAGCCAAACGCTACAGGCTATCATGGAGATAGTGCAGAAGACGATTTAAAGAAAATTGTGTCAGAATACACCAGAAAAGGAATCGTAGTTTTAGCAGCCGCTATTGGCGATGATAAAGATGCGATTAAAAGAATCTATGGCGCAGATCGTTTCTTTGATATTACAAATTTAAATGATTTGCCTAAAACGTTGACCATGCTAGTTAAAAGGCATGTGCTCATATCGTAACTAACTTAAACCCCTTGAGAAATCAGGGGGTTTTTGTTTTTTTGAGAAGAAAAAAATATGAGCCTGAATTTGACCATATTTACTTGACATTTTCACATATTCCCGTATAATAAAGATAGTAAGTTTATAAATATTTTCTTTGATCCCTTGAGGATTAAAGAAAAGTATGCCGCCGAAGTGATTTGGCGGTAACACAGGTAAGTATACCACTTTGAACAGGTGATTTGTTTGTTATAAAGGTGGTAATTTTCAATAAAGTGCATTTTAAAGGAGAATTTATAATTCCTCCTTTTTTTGTGCTTTAAAGAAAGGAGGAGGAAATGAGGACCTCTTGGAAAGAGCGGGCAATAGGGATATCCATAATAACCCTATTACCCGCCATGCTGGCAGTTATTGTGTTGGTATTTTATTACAACACATTAACCTTTCCGGTAGTCGGATTAGTTCCTGCTTTTATTATTTGGAAGTTAATTTCCAAAGTCAAAAGCAGGCCGGCTAAAGTGAAAGATGTGCTGGCACTGAGAGGGGACGGGGAGATAATTGATTATTATCAATCTTATCTCTCCAAAAAGGGAAAGGAGAAACGATTCCAGGAGGTAAATGCATTCCTGGAATCAAAGAAAGTACACGAATGGGAATGGGGCGACGATCCCAATACCATTTGTGTAAAGGGGGAATTGGGCTCTCTAGTCTATAAAGACGGAGAGCTCAATAAAGTGGTGATGAGCTCTGGGAAAGTTTATCGCCCAAAAAGACCCGTCCCACCGATAGATCATGTTAGAACTTACTATCATGATTTAATAAGAGGACGGATTCAGGACTTTAATGAAGCAATTCAAAATAGTCCTGATAAAAAGTTTACCTTCAATCTTGAGGAAATTGAAGGCAAAAAGAGCTCTAAGAGAGATCGTAATATTTTAAAATCTCTCTTAGAAGACTTGGGATTTGTCGTTGTTATTAACGGTTCTCAAGTTAGTTTAGAACACCCCGCTTCATAGCGGGGTGTTATCTCAAGGAGGAGAAAATGAAAAAGGAATTTACGGCTAAAACAGCCGTTGCAAAAAAGGAGATGATAATCGAGGCCGGCGGTCAAGGCGGCGAGATATACTCTCTTAAAATCAAAAAGGGCAAGTGTTTGCCCGTAAAAAGGTCGTTTTTCGGGGAAGAGTTCATTGAACTCATTCCGGGAACGTGCCTTAAAAGAGTGCCCGACAATTTCGTTCAAGATTTCGAAATTGTCGAAGGTTCATTTGACAAAAAACCCATGGTTTTTCATCTTGGATTGTGTGAAGGTAGGCACGAGATGCCTGCCGAGGTCCAAGGATTTATCTTTGGATCTAATGAAGACCCTTTAGATGTAGAGGGTCTTCAAGAAAGAGCGGAAGACGCTCTTAAAGAGATAACGGAATTAGTTCTGTATGTTACGGGACTGACCGTTGCTCTGGTCTCTGTCATAAATGTGTGCCACAATCTGGGCATTAAGCTCACATTGATGCACTATGACAGAGATCTGGGAAGATACTATCCCCAAAGTGTCTTTCCAGAATAACCCAAAAGAGAACTATATTAAGTAGCCCGGAGATGAATTTTCATTTCCGGGTTTTTTATTTTAAAGGAGAAATGAAATGAATGCTATTATAAAAGGAATATTGATATTCCTAATGATTCAAATGGTTGCCCTCCCGTCAATTTTCGGAGCAGCCATAGAAAAAGAAGAACCTATCCCACAAGAAGTAGTAACCATAGATGAGGTTGATATGGAAAAACCTCCGTTCTTAATTACTACTCCTGAAGAGATGGTATTAGTATCAAAAGTAGTGGCTGCAGAATGCCGAGGAGAACCCGAGCTCGGAAAAATTGCGGTTGCGCAATGTATAAGAGATCGGGCGGCACTGTGGGACCTTACGCCCACCGAAGTGGTGATGGCTCCCGGCCAATTTGCGGCCCCTTATAAGGGAGAAGTTAGCCGTGAAGTATATCAGGCGGTTTTCGAAGTATTTTTTGAAGACCGTTCTGCTTTCGATGATCCCGTAACACATTTTCATTCCATCGCGGTAACTCCGTATTGGGCATCTGAACATCCCTGTTATGGACAAATAGGAAGACAAGTATTTTATGGCTCTAATTAAGAAAATATATACCGCCATTATCCCCTTCCCTGCCAATTATGGTAAGGAGGGGGATTTTTTATTTTTGGATATTAATTTAGTTTGGCTATCCGGTAAAATATTTGGTTTGTTTTACTTGACATTTTCACATATATTCTCTATAATTAAGGTGCGTAGTTATAATTGCTTTAAGTATAAAACTATTAAGTGAATAATAAAAAAAGTGCGAACACCAAATGTTTATATTTCGGTGTTTTTTTGTGTTTTTTTATCATGTCAAGTTAAGAGCCAACGGCTCTTTTTAAATGAGAAAGGAGAAAGTGAGATGTTAAAAATGTTAGAACATGACGATTGTCATGTAAGTTTCGAAGGAGAAGAAGAAATGGCCAGTTTCTTAAAGGAAATGGCCGCCGCAGACAAGTGGGAGAATATCCCGCTCAATGATTTCAAGCTATCTGTGGCATCACAAATGAAAAGGGATGCTATTAAGGCTCCGGAGCATATTAAGGACAGGATCATTGAAGATAATGGATTTGTATTAAACAAATATCCAATGTCCGCATGGGCCTTCCCTACTTTATGCGACCGCGCCTTAAATAACGCCAAAATTTTAGCCAGATTGTCTAAGGATGATACGGTTAAAATGCTGAATATGTCTTGGCCTTATATGAAACCCTACCAAGGTTCAAGCATCTTAATAAGAGGACATCAAATATTAGCAGTGCATACAGACAAGTATATGCACTTGCCCCAAGGAGAACTATTTAGTGCTTTTAAATCCGGATTAGATGAAAAGTTTGAAGCGGAATATCTTGAAGGATATTATGACCATGAATTAACATCCGCCTTATATTCCGTAGAAAATAAGCCAGGTAATCCAAAAATATTAGAAGTGTATCGGGACGCATGGATTAAAGCAGGATTCCCGATACAAACATTAGCAGAAGCCAAACCTTCCATTCGGTTTGTTACGGCAGACAATGGTAGATTTTGTGCTACCGCTTACTCGTTACTTGTCCAAAGAGGAGTCGTATTCAACTTGGGTTCCGTTAAAGTAAAACACGAAGCCCCTTCTTCTATTAACAAGTATGAGGAAAGTATTAAAGAGTGTTTTTCGATTTTGGAAGTAGGACTAGATGCATTAGCTAAGATGATGGCAATTAAAGTTGCCTACCCTGTGGCTGCACTGGTCCGCATTGCCAAAAAAACGGCATTACCGAAAAAGGCTGCCACTGAGGCAATTGAAATGTTTAAGATGACCTATATCGGAGATCCGGTAACAGCTTACGAGCTGTACTATACACTCATGGAGTGTATGAACTCCGAACATATTCAAGGTCTAAGAGGTGAAAGTAAATTAAACTTACAGGAATCGCTAGCCCGCATTATAAATCTTGACTGGAGCGAAATTGACAAACCAGGCAGTGAAGATCTGTAGAAAGGAAAATGAGATGAGAAAAGAACCTATAATATTAGGAAATTTTCGAGAAATGACAAAAACCCTCAACGAAAACGAGTTTCAAAAAGCATTTGAAAATGCAAGATACTATGGTCTTGATGGTAGTATTACACCGTTTGCCATTGGGGGTAGTGATATCGCCGCTATTTATGGAGAAAGTCCTTGGACAACACCTCTGGATCTCTATTACAGCAAAACGAAAAAGAAAATTGCTATTAAGCAAGATGAAAATTCAGAGGCAAAACAAACAGGACATCGTGCAGAAGAATATGTAATGGGATTATACGAAATCATTACAGGTAACAACGCACGGCCCAATTACGATCAAGCGCGACACCCAGATCCTAAATATTGTCATTGTGTGGCAAATGTAGATGGGTTCGTATATGACAATAACCTCGGTCAAAGAGGCTTATATGAAGGGAAAACCACATCCACTCTCCGCTTTGACGCGATAAAAGAGTGGAAAAAAGGAATCATCCCAAGATATTACGATCTCCAAGTACGGTTTTACATGGAGATATGGGATATAGATTTCACGGATGTCTGCTGTGCATGGGGCTTACGCCCTTCCGAAGCAGCTGTGGTAAGAGTAGAAAGGGATAGAGCGTTAGGTGAAGCTATCCTAGAAGATGCTGAAATGTTTGTAGAAATGGCATTAATGGGAAGAGAACCTTCATTATCCAGCGTGAAAAATTCTGAGCTGGTGCATAAATCAATTACTAGGATTTATGGACACGCAAATCCCAAAAAACCAACCGTTAAGTTTGGTAAAGATATGGAGGAAACGATAAAATCGATTATGGAGATTGACAAACAAATCAAAGCAATCAAAGAAAAGAGAAATATGGCAGACAAAGAGATTAGGGATCAAGAAAAAATAAGAACAAGTCTCCTCGCCCCTATCGTTACCAAATTAAAAACAGCAACCCGGGGAGAGCTAATCACAAATGGTGAAACTTATGAAATCATTTATGAGGCTCCGAATAGGCTTCTTTTAAACAAAGAGCTTTTACAAACAAAATACCCGGAAATATATGAAGAGGTTTATGAACCTTCTCAGAATCGGACAGTCACAATATTTAAAAAATAAAATAGAAAGGAGCAAGAATGGAGATAAGGTGCAAGTATTCACGGCTAATCTACAGGGCTGATAATGGTGGATTTACCGTAGCATTGTACAAGTCCCCGGCTCCTATTAAGTTACCAGACGGCAGAGAGTTGACATCGTTTAAAGCGGTAAGCAACTCTCTGCTCCCTCTTACCCCACAAGTGGAATATGTCCTTGAAGGGAAATGGGAATTGGCAAAAACTAAAACAGGAGGTTATGAATATCAATTCACGACCGAATCGTTTAATGAGCCAAAGCCTAATACCAAAGAAGGAGTAATAAAATATCTATCCACTTTGAGCGGTGTAGGTAAAGTGACTGCCCGACGCATATACGATGCTTTCGGTACGGTCACCCTCGATGTCCTGGATAATAATCCAGAACGCTTATTGGAAGTTAAGGGTATTCGAAAGAAATCCTTAGAAAAAATCCAGGCATCTCTTATTGAAAGAGGCGCTGGCAAGGAGCTATTTGTATATTTGTATTCTTTTGGTATTACAGCAACAAGGATCTATCAAATATACGATCGGTATAAGGGCTATGCACTAGACACGGCCCAAAACAAGCCCTACGATTTAATTGAAGTGGCCGGTATTGGGTTTAACACAGCCGATAGAATTGCTCGTGGTAATAATTTACCGCCCGATAACACAGAACGGATTAAAGCGGCAATTTCAGAAGTGCTACTGCAATCCGAAAATGGAGGCCAGCTGTTCCGAAAATGTCCTAGTGGAAACACTTATTTGGAATGGCAAAATCTATGTGACAAGACATTTGAGTTGCTGGGATTAACTATTCCATATGATAAAATGGCAGCCATATGTCTAGAGATGGTGCGAGAAAATAGTCTGTATATTGGTAGTAAGAAATATTTCTACCGGTATACAAGTTATCTCTCCGAATACGGTATCGCTAAACAAATAATAAGGCTTTTAGATGCTACATTTCCTGATACGGATTATTCCAAGGAAATTGCTGAAGCTGAAAAAAAAGCCAATGTTAAGTTAGCGGATCACCAAAGACAAGCGGTGCAGGCATGCCTCACCTCCCCTATTACAATTATTACTGGTGGACCCGGGACAGGGAAAACCATGATCGAAAAAGTATTACTGGATGTTTATGTAAAAATACATCCAGGGAAATCCGTTCTGCTTTGCTCCCCAACTGGAAGAGCAGCCAGAAGAATGTCAGAATCAACAGGTAGACCCGCAAGCACTATCCATCAAGCTCTTGGATTATATGCTGCAGATTCAGAAAACGCATCCTTTGCGTCTTTTGAAAAACCACAAGTTAGCCAGGATTTAATCCTGGTTGATGAAGTATCTATGCTGGATTCATATTTGGCAAACACATTACTGTCTGCCATTAAACATGGCGCTCAGGTGGTACTGATTGGAGATGCCAATCAACTACCTTCTGTTGGCCCTGGATGCGTATTGAGAGAACTGATTGCATGCGAAAAAATACCCGTTGTAAAACTGACGAAGATATTTCGACAGAAAAACGGTTCATCCATCGCTATCAACGCAGCCAGAATAAACAATGGAATCACCTTAATGGAATACGATGAAGATTTTAAGCTCATTGAAACGTCGAGCCAAGAAGAAACATTGGAAACAGTCAAGGTGGTCTATGAAGAACAAGTCGCTAAGTACGGAGTCGATGATGTTACTGTCCTCTCCCCTTTCCGGCAAAAAACTATAACTGGAGTAGATGCACTTAATCCAGTATTAAGAGAAGTGATCAACCCTACAGGAAATTCTAAACCCAAGATAACATGTGGCAAAATCACGTATTATGAAGGTGATAAAGTCATGCAAACGAGAAATAACGGAATGCTTGCAAATGGTGACATTGGTTACATCAACAGAATCTCCGACGGAGATGATGGATTGTCCATGTTAATCGATTTCGGTTTTGTTGATATGGATTATTATCCAGAAGATGCCACTGTACTTGATTTAGCATATGCCACTACGGTTCACAAAGCTCAAGGTAGCGAATACCGAAGCGTAATTTTCATTTGTAGACCAGAACACGTTATTTTACTGAAGCGGAATTTGATTTATACAGCAATTTCAAGATCTGTTGAGAATGTAATTATAATCGGAGACAACAATACATTTACAAAAGGTATTTTGATAGAAGATACCAAACGACGCAATTCACGATTATCCGATATAATCTTACAGATGTATAAAGAAACATATCCAACTAAAAAGACCTCGGGAGAAAAGCAACTCTCCTATCTCACTTCTCAATAAGCCCCTTTTCGGGGCTTATTTTTTTATATTTTATATTAGAAATTATTCGCCTTTTTTTACGGCGGGCAACACTTGCCCGTGCAACTCTGGTTTACCTATATTAACTATTTTAACATCCCTTTTTTTACGGCGGGCAACACTTGCCCGTGCAACTCTGGTTTACCTATATTAACTATTTTAACATCCCTTTTTTTTACGGCGGGCAACACTTGCCCGTGCAACTCTGGTTTGCCTATATTAACTATTTTAACATCCCTTTTTTTACGGCGGGCAACACTTGCCCACGCTACCCTATCACCTCTATTGTTCAGCTAAAACCATGAGTAAAAATAATGTCATTATTCCCTGCTCTATTTGTTAGTTGTCTCACCTATAACTCGCTCATGGTTTGTTGTTGCCTCTTAGGTTAACAAAAACAAAAAAAACAAACTATTGTAATGCTATTTTTTATGTGCTATAATTGGCACATAAAATCACATCATACAAAAGGATGGTAAAATATGGCAACTAAAATATGTATCTATTCGCCTAAAGGCGGGGTTGGAAAAACATCATGTACGTTGGCTCTTTCTGGCGAATTGTCCAAACGAGGACATAAGGTTTTACTAATTGACGCAGACCCATTACAAGGAGCCACAAAAGGATTACAACATGATAAATCTGCTGAAATTGAATATGCCAAACTTTTTATGGATTATAGTTATGACCAAACCGTTCAGGATCCAAGAGTGTCAATCGTCCCAACCAACTTTTCAAATCTATATCTAATGCCAGCTTCTCCACGTCTTGATAAGGCAATTAAACAATTAACTCCTGGCACAGAAGATACCATGAAAATACTTTTCGCAGATTTAGAAGATGACTATGATTTCATCTTCATAGACCTAAAGGCGGATCGCAATTCTCCGCTCGTATTAAACGGGTTGGTTTTCGCCAGTCATGTGTTGATACCCATCACAAGTGATCAAATGTCCATTGAAGCATATAGACAGGCAAGAGAAACTCTAGAAACAATTAGAATGGGAGTAGGGGCTTATGGAAACCGTCATCTGACATATCTGGGGGCACTGTTTAATATGTATTCCAACAAACGCAAAGACGACAATGATGTATTGGGGTATTTAAAAAATGATAATGAGGAAACGGGATTTGCATTTATAAATCCGCCCATAAGAGAAGTAAAAGCCACGGTACAAAATTCTGCAAAAGAGGGGATTCCAATTTGCTATTATGCAGCAGATAGTAATATCGCAAATGAATATATAGAAGTGGCCAACGAAATTATTAGCCGAATAGGGAGGAAATAGATATGGCAGGTAAAAAATCTATATTAAGTGAAATACAAAATGTAAAAATCGGAAAAGATGAAACCCTCGAAAATAACTCTATTGAAAAATCAATAAAAACAGCTGGCAACAAACCTGTCCGTAAGCAAGTTGACCCACATGAGTTAATGCCTAATTGTTTAAACACATTTAGCATGGAAGAGGATGAGGAATGGCATTTGCTCGCCAAAAGCATCACTTCCGACGGAATCAATAATGATATTATCGTTTATGAAAACCCAGATCCAAAAAGTGAAAAACCATACGTTGTAGTATCGGGACATCGTAGATTATCTATTGCTATTGAAGCAGGGGAAAACCGAGTTCCAATCAAAATTATCCCTCCATTTAACGATGTGTCAGAAGAACTTATATTTATCATAACTGAAAATAAAAGCGTTCGGAAACAATCCCCTTTGGATCTTGGCCTATCAATTAAAAGACTGGAAGAAGAAATGGCCAAAAAGGAAAAGGAAAGTGGGGAAGAAGCTGTTGGTAGAAGAAGAGACCGAATTGCTGAAATACTAGGCATGTCATCAAGAACTGTACACAACTATTCTGCTTTAGGTTCATTGCCACCCAGTTGTCAGGACTGGCTGCGCAAAGAGTATATTAGTATTCGGCAAGCCCTTATTTTAAGTACATTGCCTAAAGACACCTTGGATGGCATTGTACTGCAAGTGGATATTGCGAAATCAGAAAAAGGGTATAGCGTCGAAGAATTAAAGGCTTTTATTAAAAAACTACTAAAAGAAGCCCAAAATACTCAAAAACCAGCCCCAAAAACAGAGACCCCAAGGCAATTATCAAGAAGCACTAAAAACACGCTGAAAAAGGCAAATACGGCCCTAGAAATAATTATTAATTCATCCACCAGACTGCCGGTTAAAGAATCAGAAGACTTGTTGGCGAAAATTGACGAAATGTCTGATACATTAATACGATTAAGGGATAAAATTAATCGCCGGTAACATGCCGGGCAAGTGTTGCCCACTGGGTTAATTTGTTTTTTTTCTAAATTGCAAAGCACTATTTTTTAACATGATTATGTTGACAATTATGTCCCGCACGATTATAATACTTGTATAAAGTCTTATTATTTTAAGTTAAACCAAAAAAAGTTTATTCCCAACAAAGTTAATACTCCGTCAACACGCCTTTGGGCTGTTAGAATATATTAGGTAAAAAGAGCAAATACTGCTCTTTTTTTGTTTTTGCAAAAACAAAGGAGGATCAAAATGGTGAAAGAAGTAAAAGAGAAGCAGGAATATCTGCTTAACAAGGTGGAAGGATTTAACCCTTATGACCACCTGGAACCTGCAACCGATTGGAGCACCGGGGAAACAATCACGGAAGACACGGGTGAAGTGAAAATGTTTCTTCCTGTTCGTGCACAAGAGACATGGTTTCGACTTAAATACCCGGACGGTAAAATTGTCGTGGAGAGAGTAGAATCTCCGTCAAGTCATGTATCTTTCCTTGCAAAGATTTATGCTTCTAAAAATGACCCGGAAGAAGCTTTTTTAGCAGTGGGGTATTCGGAAAGATACAAAACGCCGGATGCCGCATTTCCAGTCTTTGAGACATGTCAAACAGCAGCCATTGGTAGAGCATTAACTATCGCTGGATTTGGCTGCGAAATCAAAGCTTTTGTTAGCGGAGAACAGTACGCTGAACGTAAAGTAATCGATTTGAAAGAAATCGAATGGCCGGAAGATATGCCTGTAAAAAAAGAGACCATAAAACAGGGGAAACCAAAGCAAGGGAAAAAACAAGAAGATGTGAAACAGCCGGAACTAAAGGATGCTGAAGCTGTCGAGCCTGTTGAAACACCTGAAGAAGAAAAGGCGGAAAAAAATGTCGGGGAAGAATGCGAGACCGAAGAAGAAAAGGGTGATGAACCCAAGGTCGCAATTGTAGATCTAAAAGAAGTTATATTTGAATCGAAAGAGAATGGGATGATTGGAAATTATGCATTACATCTGGGGCAAAAAATTAGCGAAATATATGATACTAAGCCTCAGGTAATTACGCTTATTTCCAAAGGAACAGACAAACTTCGAAGCCAGTTCCCATCGCATGTTCTTGAGGCCATCGATACATTCGCTGCTATGGAATAGGAGGTAATTATGGGGGAGATTGATTTGCTTGATGCGGTCAACATGTTGGGTTTAGATTATCCGACAAATAAGTCCTCAGTCAATATCATCTGCCCAAATTGTGGTTCCTCCGCCAAGCGGCGTAAAACAATGAACTTGGATTACAAGCTCAATGTATGGAATTGTCCACGATGTAGTTTGGGCGGTGGTGTATTAGACTTTTGGGCGTTTCATCGAGATATAACTGATGCAGACAAGCGCAAAAGAAATAAAAAAGCTGCCGCGGATATCAACGAGTTTCGCGAAGGATCTAAAGCCAAGGCAGTAACACATGTTACTAAACTAATCGAAGAGGAACCTGAATGTGCTCCACTTAAACACCGTGATTTAACATATTGTAATATGTTGGATATGCTTAAATTATATAATACGCATTCTGACAATTTACATGCCAGGGGACTACCTGAAGATGTTATACAAAAAAACGGATATAAGAGCTATCCGGCTACCGGGTTAAGAGAATTATGTCAGTCTCTGCTAGAAAGAGGATGCATATTAGACGGCGTTCCAGGGTTCTATAAGGATAGTTATGGCTGGACATTGCTCACTATGCCATCAGGCATTATGATCCCAATTAGAACCGGAAGAAACGAAATACAAGGGCTCCAAGTACGACTTGATGAGCCACTAAAAGGAGGAGGCAAATACTTAACGTGGTCCTCTCCCCATAGGGGTGCAAGGGCCAAAGCTTATGTGCATTGCAATCTAGGTTGGAAGGGGGATTATTCTGAAATTATATTAACAGAAGGACCCTTAAAGGCAGATGTCATAGCACATTATACAGGATTCCTAACATTGGGTGTACCAGGAGTTAACTCTATCCGGCAATTACATGGATACTTAAGGCCACTCAAAAAAAGAGGAACACGTAAAATCCATATCGCGTATGACATGGATATGTTCGAAAATGAACATGTGGCCCAAGCCACAGAAAAACTGCGAAAGATAATAATAGACTATGGGATAAGTTGTTCCATAACGACTTGGGACTCATCCTACAAAGGTCTTGACGATTATCTAGCAGCAAAACATATAAAATAAAACAAAACTAAAAGCGCCTGGAATTACCGGGCGCTTTTTTTATGTGTTAAATATAGTACATTAAATTGACAATTTCGCATATTAAAGGTAAAATATTAGTAAATAGGAGGAGTCATAAAATGGAAACAAAAAAAGAAGTCAAAGACTTAAAAATAAAAATTAATTTCGCGCCGGTATTATCGACAGAGGAAGGGAGAAACGTATTTGAATATTTATATGGGTTAGAACGGAAAAAATCAACATATATAGCAACCGCTATCATATGCTACATAAATAAAAAGGATGATGAATCAATCGGAGTAATAGATATCATTGAGTCTATTCGGCATATCATAACTACCTATAATATTCAGACCTTGGAAGATGTTAAAACACTATTATCTGCACATTACGATAAGCCAATAAAAACCGAACATAAACGCTCTATGTTTTCACTTCAATTTTCTAAAAAGGACCCGGAGCATCAAAAAGTATATGATATTCTCGTAAACCTCAAAGATTCCAGCCAACGTGCAGGATTAATTACTAAAGCCGTCAAATACTATCAGGCAGCCAATCACGATCCTATAGCAAGAGCGCACAAAGCATCTGAAGCTATCTATGTGTTGTCTTCATACTACCAAAAAGGAAACGATTTAATCAAAAATCATATAGAGGAATGTCTATATAAATTTGTTGTAACATTTTCCGACATTGGTAATCCCACATCCGATAATATATCTAATATGGATATGGATAATTGGGCTGTTTAATAGAATTTGCATATTGTAAAATTATGATAAAACGCAATACGGCAACAATTCGGCAAGATTGTATACAACATATGACAAACATCATACATATATTACAGAAATTACCTTGACATAATCCCACTAAGCGAAGTATAATATATTCAACAATTTCATATGTAAGCTTAGACAGAACCCAGATATGTCAGGAGGTCAGTAATGAAGGAACCCAATTATCCCCGTACTATTGACAACCAACAAGATGAGGCAATCATGACATTAGAACGAATGTCAATCAAAAACCAAAAGATATTGTTAGCACTAATAACTCCCAACGAAGAAAATCACAAACTTCATGGACTTTTTTTCAAAGACACTCGTCAACTACTTGAGAACTACCATGCCATAAAAGTTGACTCATATCAGGACCGCCACGACAGGCTTAAAGAATACCTGGATGATATTATTGGATGTCAAGAATATCCATCCTATCTAGACCTATTAGAACATGAAACCATATTTAACAATTTCACAAAGCGAAAAAGAGAAACATCGGAAGAGGACCTTGCTGTAGTTTTGGATTTTGTTGCCAGAATTGAAACAGCTCTTAAGGATTTAGAAAAAAAAGAAAACCCAATATATACTGAAGTGCTCCAAGTATGTTATCTCAACCCAGAAACTAGTATATTGACACGGAAAGAACAATCAGAAATTCTTAATCTGTCAGTGTCCGGTTTAAGGGAAAGATTAATAGTGGCAATAGAAAAATATTCTATGTGTTTATGGGGGCCAAATGGAGAATATCATAGAATTAAATTTGCAGAAACATGTATATTGCAACAAACATAAAAACTGTGCTTGACGGTGTGTACTTGACATGTTAGAATGATAGTGTCAAATAGTGTGTGGAAAATTAAAAGTAGTCTATTTTTGAGGGAAAAAGTACCAACGCCCTCCAAAGTATGCTGATCGTTAAGTAATAAAACACGTCAGTAAATGAATAATTTGCTGTCGTGTTTTTGTTTTTTGAAATTTATTTTTCTGCCATTATTTAAATGTTTATTAACCACAAAGGGGAGAGAACCCACACAAAAAAAAACAGGAGGAGTAAAATGAAACATCTAAAAGAAAAATCACTAAACATGTATATGAACATGCAAACTGCATTAGCGACAAACAAACCGATAATATCTAAAACATATATCGGTCTAGTCGTTGGTCTTGTCATGGTCTATACATCAATCACCACCATATTCGGCGCAGGTGATGACATGTTAGACAACGTCAAAACCATTATGGGCGATTTGTATGGTGCTTTATTTGCAATTTCAACCGGCTTAGCATTGTTAATATCCCTTATCGCATTATTGTTTAAAATGTTGGCAGCTAATCCTAGAACAATCGAAACGGCCAACATGTGGCTAAAGCGTGTAATCGTTACATGGGTAATCATCAACTTGTTAGGGTTCATCTTCAATTTTCTATCCGATCTTACTGAAGGTGGTTCTGCTGCTTGGGATGATTTCGTTGGGTAAAAACTGCGAAATTCTCTCCCCACGCAGTTATACCGATAATACCAAGCTGTATATTAAAGAAAGGAGGTCTGAACATTGGGATGGATGATTAATGGATTTATCCAAACTATAACGACCGCCATATCGGATGCATTATCCCTACTCACGACCAAATTTCTGTTAGCATTCGATTTGCAGTTTTCTAAATTCGACGAAGAAGGAAATGCTGTGGGGATATTTGACCAATTTTTCCCGGCAGCGGGTAACGAAATGCAACCCATGATTCTAGCATTAGGTTATGGATTATTTTTCGTTATATTATTCTTCCAATTAGCCAAAGGATTCCTCGGACCACTATCCGACGGCGAACATCCAATATCTTTAGTTGGACGCTCATCATTAGGATTTGTATTAATGGTTTTTTGTTACGATATTATAACTGTTATACAAGAACCTCTTAATGATATATATAAACAATTCGCCATAGTCCAAGTAGAAGGCCAACCTGCCGAAATGCCCGAAACACTCGGGGGGGAAGTAGTAAGAATATTTAAAGAAGGTTTTCAATGGCCTTTACAAGGCGGATGGGAAGCAGTGCTCATGGAAGACACCCTTGGCTTAACAATGAGTACTGTCGGATTTAGTCTTATTACATTTATATTCGTCCTCGCGATTGGCTGGGCATATATTCGATTGCTGTTAGAGATAGTCGAAAGATATATTATATTAGGAGTTATGTTTTATACAGCTCCACTTGCATTTTCCATGATAGGTTCCGCATCTACACGTCCCGTTTTTCAAAGTTGGGTCAAGATGATGGCATCTCAGTACATATTAATGTTCCTTAACATATTTTTCCTAAAGGTATTTTTAAGCGCCATGTATAATATGCCTGACCCTGTTGGCGGAGGCGTTGAATTTAGTCAATACTTTCTTTGGAATCTATGCTTACTAGCATTTTTAAAACTAGGACAACAAATAGATCGGCACATGGCTTCTCTTGGACTATCAACAGCACAAGCAGGGGCAACCTTAGGCGGTGCTATTGCAGCCACAGTACTTGGTATGGGAGGAGCTGTCACAGCGGCGTCCAAACTAGGTTCCGGTTTACTGAAGGGTGGAAGTAATATTAAAAACATGGCAGGAGGCGGAGCTGCAGGTTCTGTTCAAAGTGCAGGCTCAGTTGCTATGGGAGCTGGTACATTAGAAGGATTCCAAGGATATGAAAAAGCTACTGACCTGGCTGGGATATCTCAGGTAAAAGCAGGGAATGTTGATACTAAGAATAGTTTCTATAAGCCAGGAGAAGCACAAATTGCATACAACGATGGTTCAAGGTTTAATATTAGACCCACCGATTCATGTTCGCCCGATCCAAATTATTCGTTTGCATCATTTACGGGCACGGATGGTAAAAGTTATTATATGGCAGGGCATGGAGATCTCGGTACGTTGAGTGATGTGTATGGCGGTAATGACCTAAAATCCTATTTAGATACTATGTCCCAAGAACAACCAGGGTTCCACTACGAAGCTATTACAGAGTACGATCCTAATTCCGGCGAAGATTTGCATACCGGTGCATATAACGTCTATACACCTGATGGTGATATGCTTCAGTATTCGCCTCGCGCTCTATATGATGTCCCGGAAAGCTCTAATGTGTCGATGGAAACATTCGGAGATGGCCATTTTGAATGGAATCGTATTGCATTGCAAGAAAGGGCAGATGGTATTATTGGAGAACGAAAACCGTTAATGGATGAATCTTTTAGCCAGTTTTCGCCAGCTCCTGCATCATACTCTGTAGACAATCAAGGTGCTAAGTTTTATAACTCTATAAAAAGATAATAGAACCATTTTAACAGACGGGCAACAGTTGCCCGTCTGTTATTATTTTTATTAGAAAGGAGGTTATTATATGAGTGATCTTATAAACCAAGGGTTAAATGAAACACCGGGTTCAGGGGCCGCAAAACATGTCGCAACTAAAACCGTTCAAAAGCAATTAGCATCTAGGACTGGTGCTGCCATTGCAAAAGGTGCAGCAAGTGCTGCTGGTGGTCCTGTTGGGATTGCATTATTTGCAGCAAGTTTACTTCCTTGGAAAAAAATCATCATCGGCGTTCTTTTCATTATGTTTGGGTTAACATCATTAGTGACCTCTTTACCCGGCGCAGTCTTTAATTCAATATTTCACATTAACCCGTTTAATAATCCACCACCTGTTTATGCAGAGGAGATCGAAAGGGACCTTTATGAAATTGATGTCGCTTATGAACAAGAAGAGTCCGTATTTATTGTTGTTAAAAATGTACTAGACGAAGCATATTTACATTCAAAAGATACGATACATACCATGTGTATGGAAAACAACCTAGATTATAATATTACCATGAGTCATTTGGTCGACTTAACGGTGGGGGGATCTGAAAACACAGAAACCGATGCCGAGCAGGGCCCTGTTGCTAACACAATATTCAACAACGAATACAACTATGTGGCCATTATTGCCGCTTACTCAGTATCTATAAATAATATGAAACCAGAAGAGGATACAGAAGGAAATCACATAGAACAACCATTTGAACTAGATAAAAACTGTGAACGAGATATAAAAGGCAAGATTAATACTTATTATAAAAACACTCCTGATAAAACACATGGGAATAATGTTTACAGAATATCCTACTACGGAGAAGAAGATGGTGGGCAACCAGTAAGATTTGATGCACCCGAAGTAATCACAGATGAAGAAGGAAATACTAAAGTTATCCATCATTATTACTATAAACCAACTATTCATAACCTTGACGTTAATGACCTTTGCACAGGTGCATTTAATATAGACATGGAAGGACACTATGAATTAGGAGCTTCCGATACAACTAACCTAGACGCAATATCATCCATGACATTATCTCATTTGGCTATATTGTATGATATGGCAGGAGGGACTGGATCTTACCTAGGCGGTCCATTATCCACGGCAGAAATTGCACAAGTTATGAATTGGGTCAATGAACAATATCCAGATTTGATTCCGGCAAGAATGTCTATTGTTAATATTGGGCTTCAATCTGTTGGTAAAATACCATATTTCCTAAATGGTCATGCTGATGATGGCCCATACTTAAGCAGGAAATGGGGACAGCTAAAAAAACAAACATATTCAGCAGATGCATCAAATGTAGGGAAAATGATACCTTACGGTTTAGATTGTGGTTCGTATGTTGGATGGGTATATGGAGCAGCTGGAGTAACCGAAGACTATATGTGTGACTGCACAAATGGTAGTTGCACAAATCATTGGGGCACAAGTAGATATAGAGAAGCCGCTCCTAAAATATCCGAAAGTAGTTTATTACCTGGTGATATTATATTAAAGACCAGAGAAGAAGCGGGAACATCATTTGGACATATTGGTATATATGTATGTAGAGATGATACGGGCGAACCTATTATTTTACATTGCCGTACCGGTAAAAATGGTGGATCCGTACTAGAAAGACGAAGCATAATTGATAGCCAGTCAGATGTATACTATTGGAGAAGACTTCCTATAGATTATGAATCATTAAATAATGCAACGTTTCCACAAAAGTTAGTATATAAAAGCACTATAGGTTCAATTCTAGACGGTGCGGTTGGAGGTATCAAAGAGTTGTTTACAAAATAAGAGGTGATATTTTATGGATAATGAAAATAGTAATGTTTATATCATTCCACATAACTACGAAGAAGCCGGTGGCGTATTTGGCGGTGTTTTTAAATTTAGAAATACTATCGAAGCCATTATAATAGGTTTGATTCTATTTAAAGGTGGCTCTTTGTTGTTTTCGTATTTTGATGTAACTATAAGGATTATTTTATTTGTTGTTATTCTTTTACCCGTTGTTATGGTAACATTGGTTGGTATGCATAATGAAAGCATAACAGAATATATACAAAGTATTTACAGGTTCAGACAACGAAAAAGGGTAATGTCTTATAGGCTTCCAGCTTATACGGAAGAAACGGACGAAACACATAACAAAAAATCATTTAAAGGGAAAAATATTAAATTCAGAAAATAGGTCTATAAATGTTGCAAAATCCCTCTAATTGTGCTATAATAAGGTTAATAAAACAACAGCAACCCAAAAAGGAGGAAAGTAATGAAAAGGAAACTAATACTAAGCGTACTATTAATCGTTGTCTTAATCTTTAGTTCAATCGGTTTCATATCTGCAGATACCACAAGTTTCCCGGATCTAACGGGATATGGCTGGGCAGAACCTTACATTAATACTATGGTAGCAAAGGAAGGGATGGAAGGATACCCTGACGGAAAGTTTAAACCAGGTAACAACATCACTGTTGCAGAGTTCGTAAAAACCACAGTCGCTCTGGTAGACGGAGAGAAAGAAAAAGCCGGACTACTTTCCCATTGGGCTACAAATTATATGAACGCGGCAATCGAACTTCAAATCACTCCGGAAGGAATGTTTGAAAGAGCAGACTGGAATAAGCCGATTACCAGAGAAAAGATGGCTGTGATCATGGAGCGAACAGCTCAACTTATATTAAAGGAAGATAAATTTAGCGATGCTTCCACGAATATGTTTAAAGACAGAAACGAAATATGTTCTTACTGCGACGAGTACCTTGCACAAGCCGTATCAAGAGGTCTTATAAACGGCCTGGAGAATAACAGGTTCGGACCGCAAGAACCTGCAAACAGGGCGCACGCAGCCACCATGCTCACAAGACTGGTTGAACCTATATACAGACTAACCTTGACAGAAGATGATATTGACGAAATCATGGGATTAATCGAAAAGGGAGATTCCGCTTATGATTTTGCGAAAGGTGTAGAAGTGAATATGGATGGAGGGTTTAAGGATTACGATTATGTAGTATACGATTCTACCGACCTTCTGATGATGACGATAGTAGATAAATACACCACACCAACCGAGTTTTATGTAAGATATTTTTCGCACTTCCCGTTATACATATTTGATAAAGCAGGGAACAGATTAGCTCGTTCTGTAATAATTCGTGAAAGTGGGAATAACTCTTGGGAGTTTGAACATCCACTAAGTTCTGTGGAATATTTCGCAATCCTAAACTATGACCTTGATAGATGGGAATTTTACTATAACGACTTAAAATAGAATCTAATATTCATGAAAACGCTCTTTTTAAAGGGCGTTTTTTTAATGAAGAAAGGAGAACTCGATGAATAAATACCGGATATTAGTTACCGCCATTTTAATTATTACCATGACTTTCGTATATATTCCCGCCTTCGGGGTAGAGGAAGAACCAGAAACCAAATACCACTTGGATATGGGTGTATGGTCCATTCCCCAAGCAAGTAAAGGGCTTCTGAACACCACTCAAACCTATTATATCGACCTAACCTTCGGTTCAGATGTAGAAGTGGAGAGTGTTAAATGGTTAGATACAAGCTATCTTAATAACAGTACCTTTTGGGAAACCGCATCTATGAACTGCGTGACCGGAAGCGATGGCGATGAAAAATATACAAACTATGACGACACATATGGCGATTATGTTACTTCCAGTTTAACCAACATCTCAACTCCTGAAGTAGACGGAAAGAACGTTTCATATAACTGTAAGGTCAAGTTAACAGGAAAGACCGAAACATATAATATAGGTAAGGTATTTGAATTATTCTACAAAGACAAAGTCCAAGTAGAGGAAGATCGAACCATAGTTTCCGTACCCGTTATAAGTGAAGCAGACAAACAGCGATACACTACACTGTGGCAATCCTATTATGTTAAATATGGCGAATACAACGCAAAAGCTAGATCATCTACCGGGAAACAAGCTCAATATTATCGGGATTTATCTAGCGAAGCATACTCCTATTATGTATATTACAAAGGTCTAGCCAACGATAACCGCACCGTAAGAGTGGAAACCATCAATACTCAAAACAAGTTAATAGATGAAGATCTACAAAACTTTAAATCCATGATCTATTCCTTTTGGGGTGGTGAAGCAAACATGAAAACAGGAGATGCCGGGTTAAGAGGAATATATAATTCCATCGAACAAACCGCTGCATTAAACATCTCCGGCACACCAACAGATCACTATTTAGTGTTCTTCCCAACTGTACTTTCATACCATACAAAAGCACCGGAAACACCAGTCCCACCGGAAGGAACGACTCCGGCAGCCATCGTCACTTCAGACGGTTGTGTGAATCATGTAGAATGGTCTGAAACAGAACATCATACATATTATCACTCCCCTGGTTGTAAGACCAGAACAGTAACTACGGGATACACAGAAGATGGTACACCTATTACAAAAACCGTTAGATATTGCCCTGGCCATCCTTGTACTCACACCTACTATTATTCCCTTGATATCGATGTGGGTGGTGCTATAACAGCCGATAAACCTAACGGTGGGCCAACTACATTTAAGTCTGGGTACGGGTTTAGTTTAACGGCTTATGATCGTACTACAACGGCAGATATTAAGCTTGTCGGAAGTAGTTCCAGTTATTCAGGATGCAATAAAAACTATAAGAAATCAAATGCTACTGTTTCAGGATTTACCAATGCAGAGGTACGATTACCGGCCGGCTCCGGATGGGATGTAAGTAACCCGCAAAAGGGAACAAGGCAGGCAAGAGTAATTCCTCTAGTTAGAAACGGAACCACATTTACTACCCCGGCTAACCCCGTATCACACTATAATAACCGATTAATCTATACAGGTGTAGCATTACCTGGTACAAGACAAAGCCCTGTTACTCACCAAATTCCAGTATGGTTTTCAGGGTCTTGGCTGCGAGGTTCTAATGTGAATGTAGAACTTTGTGGATACATAAATCCAGCATTAAGAATTACTATTAATGGGAATATGTACGAAGATGATTCAACGCAAGACAACACAAGATAGATGTAAAATTAGATACCCTGCGGCTTAACGCCGTGGGGTATTCTTGCTAAATTTCCCAATGAAACGCAAAAGCAAATGTATAGCAAAATGCTTGTATATTATTTACTCTGTGGTATAATATACTCACAAGAAAGGAGTGGTATACATGGCACAAATAAGTTTGCGCGTTGATGATGAAGTAAAACAGAATGCAGAAAAAACTCTTGATACTATAGGGTTAAGTATGTCTGCAGCAATCAATATCTTCCTTAAAACGGTGGCACGAGAGAACCGGATCCCATTTGAATTATCTGCTGATCCGTTCTGCTCGGAAAGCAATATACGCTATTTGGAGCAGAAAGTGGCAGACTACAAAGCGGGGAAACTTGAATTTGCGGAACATGAATTGATAGAGGAATAATTATGCCGGCAAATGCATTCGGTACAAAACCCTCTAACGATACGGCTCTAGGAAAAAAATAATACAATGGGATTTTGACGCATGGAACTATTGCTTGAATGGTTACATTAAACCTATTCTTCAAGGTAGCCAATCTATACTTAGAAATTAGGGGGGGTTGTTATATGAGCAGCAATATAGATACAAAGTCTATAAATAAAATGGTTAACAAGCTATTTGAAGGTGATTGCCTAGAATATATGAAAGAAATTCCAAATGAGTCAATTGACATGATACTTTGCGATTTACCGTATGGAATGACTCAAAATGAATGGGATTGCTACATACCGTTGGATCTATTATGGAAGGAATATAACAGAATAATTAAGCCTAACGGAGCGATTGTCCTGACGGCAAATGGTCTGTTTACAGCAAAATTAATTCTTAGTCAACCTAAAATATATAAGTATAAGTGGATCTGGCAAAAGTCGAAATCTACTAATTTTTTAAATGCTAAGAAACAGCCCTTACGTAAGCATGAGGATGTATGTGTTTTTTACAAAAAACAACCCACATATAACCCCCAAATGACTGCTGGGGAGCCTTACGACAAAGGGGTTAGAAAAGACCAATTGTGCGGTAATTACGGTGACTTTGGTCCCAAGCATGTTTTTAGTGAGGGAGAAAGATATCCAACAGATGTTATTTATATGAAAACTGCTGAAAGTGAAGGCGATGTAATACATCCAACTCAGAAACCAGTTGAGCTAGGAAGATATTTGATTCGTACATACACAAACCCTGGGGATATTGTATTGGACAACACCTTTGGAAGTGGCTCTTTTCTTGTTGCAGCATTAATGGAAGGTCGCAATTTCATTGGAATTGAGAAAAATGAAAATGTTGCTCTCTTTAAAAAGGAGACTATAGATTACATTGATGTTGCTAAACGAAGGCTTTTTCTTGCGTGGGAATCATTAGATAAAAAAACAAAAAGTTCAATCGTTGAAGCCAACTTAATTAAGGAGTTTTTGGAAAAATGTTAAAAGCATTTTAGATGATTTGCATGACGGAGGTTTGTGATGGCTGCAAGTGTTGTTCTAAATAAGAACGAAAGATTTTGGTCGGGGCAAATGATATCCTATATTTCTAACTTCGTTAAAGGCAAAACTTTACGGATAAAAAACGCAGGCGGTGAAACTACAGTCAATGCTAGCGGATCAGTTATGTTCCCGGACGTTATCCTTTATGGCGACGCTGCTCAAGGTCTAATTCTGCAGGGTTGGGAAGTCAAAATGCCTGATGTTAGCATTAATAATACGGCTTTTCGTAACGATGCAGAGAGAAAAGCACGTCTTTTAGGGTTAAATAGTTTCGTCTTATGGAATTTTACATATTGCAAATTGTATATAAAGGATAATTATGGAGTATATCAAGAAGCGAAACTTTGGGATAAAACAAATTATATAACGGACAGACCTACCGTTGAATTAAGAAGGTCTGAATGGGAAGAATTGTTAGGAGAAGTGTTAATTGAGGTAAACACATTCCTTGATAATGGAGTTTTAATTCCGAGAAATTTTGATTTTGCTATCTCTGAATTCTTGATGCCTGAAATTATTGAACGGAACAAGAATTCAATTGCTGACCATTTAGCAGAATGCGCCAAAACAAACATCACAATTAAAAATTATATTGAAGTATGGTGGGATGAGGTTCAGTACGAGTATATGACGTCTGAACCCAATATGTACACGGCCTATGCAAAAACAATAATAGTTGACTGGTTAAATAAATTGGTTTTTGCACATTTAATTAGCCGATATCATAACCCTGCGGGAGAAGTGAAGAATATAACCAATGGTATTACTCCTTCACAGGCCAGAAGCATTTTAGCGTCGATAAGCAATCAATGCGACTTTTTTAATATATTTAAAGATTTACAATTTGGAAATCTTGTTCCTGATCAATGCTGGAATGAAATTATTGAGTTTAATGCATTCTTATCAGATAATGGGTTAGAGAATATTGATCAAACAACTCTTCAAAGCATCTTAGAGCGAACTGTAATATCTACAAGAAGGGAAATCATTGGGCAATTCACTACCCCTCCCCGCTTAGCAGAACTACTAACAAAAATTACTATTCATGATACTACCAGAACTTGTATTGATCCATGTTGTGGAACGGGAACAATACCAAAACAAATAATTAGATATAAGATGGAAAACGGAAATACTGTTAACGATGCTTATGGAACAACTTGGGCTGCTGACAAATTTTCTTTTCCTCTACAGGTTACTAATATAAGCCTAACTACTCCTGAAAGCATTAATATTCCTTGCAGGATAATCCAAAAGAATGTCTTCGCGCTGGAGACTGGCAGCATAGAAGAGATTGTAAATCCGAAAAACGGTGAACATTTACGTATTCCATTGCCTGCATTTGATGCTATAGTTAGTAACTTGCCGTTCATTGATTTTAATACTATTCAACGTGAAGATGCTGAATTGATGGAATTAATAAAAGAGCAAGTGAAGAATGATACGGGAATCACTTTGTCGGAAAGAAATGATACTTACTCATATATACCTTTTAGCTTATGGAAAATTCTTAACAACAATGGCAGGATCGGTTTAATAGTGTCAAATTCTTGGCTTGGTACTGATTCTGGCCGAGACTTTTATAATGCGATTCGTTGGTATTATAAGATTGAAGGCGTTTACATTAGCGGAGACGGGACTTGGTTTGATAATGCTAAAGTTGTAACCACATTACTAATCTTGCAAAAAAAAGACATCTCCGAACCACAAAACGAAACTTCAAATTTTGGGTTAATCAAAAAGAGTATAACCGAGTGGGAGAACGCAGAGGTATTTAATGCTATAGTACGTTCGATTAATCTTAACCATGTTCAAGAAAAACATTCTTCTATAATATCTATAAACCGAATCACATCTAATGAGATAGCTTCAATACTTGATTTTGGATTTTCTTTGAATATCTTATTCTACACTCCAAGTTGGATTTTGCAAATCAAGGATTCGATTTGCCCGATTAGTGAAATCTTTGAGGTCACAAGAGGCGAAAAAACATGCCAAGATGAAATATTTTACATTAAAAAAACCAGTCTAGTTGATAATGAATATGTAATTAATGGATTGAAAAATGCAAAGAATATAAAGACACTTATTGCAGCTCCAGATACAGATATCTTTTTCTGCGAAAAAACAAGGGATGAACTTAAAACATATGGTTCAGCGAAGACATTATCATATTTGCAATCTTTTGATGGAACCTTGAATGTATCTCTTGCAAGAAAGGGAGACGAGTGGCATGTTTTTAAAAATATAAAACCTGTGAGACTTTTTACGGGAATGAATCCGTACAAGAGAATTTTTTATGGATTACTTGAAGAAAGAACTTTTATCAACCAACGATTAATTGGGTTTATTGGAAGAGATGAGAATACCGATATTGAATTATGCCATGCGTTATTAAATTCTATCCTAGGCATTTTCTTTGTCGAATCAATTGGGTTTGGAATGGGAGAAGGAGCGCTAGACATTAAAAAGGAAAGCTTTAATCGAGCGTATATGCTGAATCCTAAATTGTTAAGTCCTCAAAAAATAAATGAAATCAAATCAGCTTTTGAGCCATTGAAAAATCGTGATATCAAAGATACATTAATTGAAATTGATTGCGAAGATAGAATAAACTTTGATAACGCAGTTTTAAAAGCCTATGGACTAGAAGGGTTTTATGAAGATATAAAACAAACTTTAATTTCGATACAAAATACACGATTATCTGTTAACGATTAATAAGATTGGTAGAGCCGGTGAAATGGCTTTTTAAGGATGGAGAGGTCTTCAAACACAAAATGTGAGAGGTTTTCTTTATAAGCTTTTTTGCCCCGATATGGGGCTGAAATCGACGATTTGAGGTGGGTATAATTACTTTCTTAAGGATTATATCCACCCTGTTTAGTTATCCATGAAATTATTTATATATTAATCTCTAACCCTAGTGAAAGGAGTGTACACCTAATGAAAAAGACTGTGCAATACAGCCAAGAACAAATCCCCGTCAAAGAAATCAGTCACGGTCTTATTGTGACCACAGATAACCGGTTTTTAAAGGTATTAGAAATAGAACCTATCAATTTTATGCTCCGTAATCCCGAAGAACAAGATGATATTATCCAAAATTTTGCAGGCTGGTTAAAGGTTTGTCCAGTTAGATTTCAAATAAAAGTCATTACCCACGCAGCCGACGCAAACAAATATATCGAGAACTTAAAACATTATCTTGACGCAGAAAATAATAAGAATTGTATCGAGCTAGGCTATCATTATATGAACCTTATCCATTCTGTTGGATCACAAGATGCCGTAACTCGTAGATTCTTTTTAATATTTGAATATGCCCCATTTAGCGAAACAAAACGTCTTACAAACGCAAGAGATGTAGCCTACGAAATGAACCAGGTTGTCTTAAAAACAAAAGGTTATTTCAACGCACTTGGGAATGAAATCCTTGTTCCATCTAACGAAGATTACTTCCTTGGCGAGTTCCTATATTTGTATTATAACCGTGCTTCACAAATAAACGAACCCTTTGCAGACAGAATAGAACGAATTGTTACTGATGTTAAAAAGGTATATGAAGTAGGCCCTAATTCACCTATTCCTAACATACCATTAGTAGATTTAATTGCACCCAGAGGAATCGATTTCACAAACCCGAAATATATTATAATTGACGGTATTTATCAAACCCATTTGTATATAACATCCAAGGGATACCCAGTCAGAGTAAGAGGTGGCTGGCTGTCTATGTTAATAACATTAGGCGATAAAATAGATACAGACATCTTTGTAAAGAAAGAAGAACGAGCTTCATTTTCTTCTAAAGTAGCTCGAAAAATTAGATTGAACAGACTAAAAGCAAAAGATAGAAACGATACGCAAAGCGACTTTGAAGAGATACAAGGCTCCATTGATTCTGGGTTATATATTAAAACATCCATATCGCAAAACAACGAAGATCCATTTTATATGAATATCTTTATCACGATTTCTGCTAACACATTAGAGGAGCTAATTTGGAAAAAGAAACAGGTAATGGACTTTATTGTATCTCAAGATATGGCTGCGGCTGAATGCACATACCACGAAGAAGCAGCTTTTAACACGGTCTCCCCGTTCTTAAAAATTGACCGTACATTGTATAAAAAATCAAAGAGAAATGTATTAACGCAAGGACTTGCAAGTTGTTATCCGTTTACTGCATTTGAGATGTGTGACGAAAACGGAATCATGCTAGGTGTTAATAAACACAACTCCTCGCTATGTGTTGTTGACTTGTTTGATGCGAAAAAATACAAAAATGCAAACATGGCAATCTTAGGAACTTCCGGAGCAGGAAAGACATTTGCAGAACAGTTAATGGCTTTAAGAATGAGGATGTCCGATACACAATGCTTTATACTTTCACCCGATAAGTCCCATGAATTTAAGCGCGCATGTGATGCTATTGGCGGAAGTTATATCAAGATTAGCCCGTCCTCAAAAGACTGTATCAACCTTATGGAAATACGGCCAACCACATCTCCTATACAGGAATTGCTTGATGGGTACAACATAGAATCAGAAACGTGGCTAGGTAAAAAGGTACAGCAGTTAATTACATTTTTCCAACTGTTAATCGAGGATCTAACCAACGAAGAAGAACAGCTTCTAGATGACGCTATCATGAAAACATACTACAAAAAAGGATTTACCGACGATAACGATAGCTTCTATATTGACCCGAAAGACAAGTCAAAAGGATTAAAAGAAATGCCTATCCTTGGAGATTTATTTGATGTTCTTTTAGAAGAAGGTGACAGAATACCTCAAAGATTACCCAATATTATTAGTAAATTTGTAACCGGTTCTGCGAGATCATTTAACAACCATACCAATGTAGACCTGGACAATAAATACATCGTGTTTGACCTTCAAGACCTAAAAGGAAGAATACTTCCCTGCGGAATGTTCATCGCTTTGGATTTTGTTTGGGACAAGATTAAAGAAGATAGAACCAAGAAAAAAGCCGTCTTCATTGACGAAGCATGGCAATTGATTGGATCCGGAGCAAATGTAAAAGCAGCTGAATTTGTCCATCACATATTCAAGGTTATCCGTGGTTACGGAGGTGGCGCTATACTGGCAACCCAGGATGTAGTTGACCTATTTTCCCTTGAAGACGGAAAATATGGTTCGGCAATTTTGTCATGTTCAAAAGTAAAAATGGTCTTGAACTTGGAAGAAGATGAGGCAAAAAGAGTAAAAGAAATCCTTAAACTTACCAAGAAAGAAATACGAGATATTCTAAACTATGACCGTGGCCAGGCATTGATTTGTGCTAACAATAACCATGTTCCTGTGTCAGTCATTGCGTCTGATTTTGAAAGAGACCTGATTACAACAGACCGTTCACAAATGGAAAAATTGCTAAACAAAAAACAATCAGAAAAGGAGGTTAATAAATAATGGAAGTATTAAGATACCATAGTACAGCACTTCCACCGGGTTCTAACGAAATGCTGCATGCCTTAAAAATATGTAAGGTTCTAAAAGCAGAACAGCTTATCAAATTAACCGAAAAATATACTCGCCCATATTCAGAAAGGCTTATTCGAAAGCTCGAACAAAAGGGCCTTGTATATTGTGATGACTCCGGATTTGTTTCCATCGAAAGACAAAACTTCTATTCTTCCAGAGCAAACATTGCCGCCTTTTGGTTGTTTTTAGAATGGGCAGACAAGGTAGGAGAACGATATTCCAGAGGGAATTATCCTACTGAAATAGTCTTTACATTTAATAGTATGAATGTAGAAATTATAGTCTGCCTATCCGATGGTATAGAAGAACTGGGACATTTAGCCGGTAAGCAGGAACCTATTATCCCCACTAAATATATCGTTGTTTTTCTGGATGAAAACATGATGAAGTTGTTTGACAAAAGCAAACTACCTAAATATGATTTCTTGTTTGCTAGCATTAAATATGACCCTCAGACAGAACAACCCACAATAAATTATCATTCGACAACCAAAAAGAAACAGACTAAAGAAGAGGAGATGAACAATGAAACTGCATGGTAATAATGATGCTCTTGCGGAAGATTTGGGACAGTATATTAAGAATTTAGAAGACCGTTTATTTAAGTTTAAAGAACTTAAATTACGACTGGAAACAGCGACCGGTGAAGAAGAAATACTTGCGATTCATGATAAGATATACCAATTATTATCGAGAGAGGAAGCTGCGATAATCAATAGCAGGAAAATCTATTTACACATCTCTCAAGACATTATTCGTAGTTATAATCCGTTAACTTCTGGTAAAATATGTGATGCGATAGCTTGCGAAATTGACTTTAAATTAGAATATTTAGACGACGATATATGGCACATATTAATGCCTATGCTTCCGAATAATCAAGGCGTTCGAAAGTCAAAATGGGTAGGATCTACCATTCCATATCTTATTGAAAAAGGTTATAAAAACATCGTTGACAGGCTTGAAGAAGAACCAGAAATTAGTGCAGAAAAGACCATAATACTGCTTCATCATTATGACGACAGCAAAAGTAGTAGAACGGAAATCGATATAGATAACTACCAAATTAAAACTTTAATAGACGCTCTAAACCCATATATAATATCATCCGACTCAACCAGAAATCTATCTATATACCAAACTGGAATTGCCGATAATTCATATTTTACCGAGATATTTATTGGGCCTAATAATCATTCCGTCTTAGAGATAATAAGCAAAAAATACCATAAATAGCGGATTTTAGAAAAATGGTTACGGATATATAAAAATATTGAAATATCAACGGTTAAAGGCGTTTTTGAACCCAATTTCCTATGTCGTAAAAAATCTAAAACTTATAAAATTAAGCTTAACATATTGAAACCGTTGAAATATCAACGATTGCCGGCAATTTTAGAGCCTTTTTCCTACCTCTATTGATATATGAAAAAAAACCAAAAAAATGCAGGCGCAAAATTTCATGTATGAAATGGCCTGCAAAACATTGAAATATCAACATTTGATATAGATATGACTAAAGAAAATCCTATGTCATTAGGCTACAAGGGGTAGGAAATTACTCATGAGAAAGGGGGCTACAACATGGATGTCGAATCCGTAAACATTAAAGAGCATATAATGGCCCTACTGTCATTAACTGGGCTAATAGACAAATCACACATTCAATTAATCCCCGGAGGGAAATACTACACTCAGCAGGCAGCCAGAGACCTAGTCATAGATAAGTATCTTGAAAGAGGAAAAACGGAAGCAGGCATAATTTATAAACCTAAAAAACCCAACGGAGTGAACTATATATATAAGATGCCAAGCGGATACTATGATCACTACTTGCTTATGTCCAACAATCATGAATTTCTACACACAACACAAAGTATATTAAGAGCCAGCGCCCAAGCATCCGTAATAATACTACTACATAACATAGGGGCGAAAATAGATACCCTTCGAATAACCTATAACCCGGACGTGAAGAAAAAGTCCAAAGGGGAGGGGGGGCAGCCATCGTCCTTAATATTTAAAAAACTCGAATCCGAAACGAATCCCATCATACAACGAGGGGTCCCCCTGCAGCCACTGTTAAATGACTTTAACTCTGACTATATAAAAATGAACTATAATGAAAAAGAAGATAGGCTATATATAACCTCAAAGATATTTAAAAATCTAATAGAAGCGAAATATGGTCGAACATATCTCGACACGTCAAGATTTACCGGAATATATTTAACCCCGGACAATTACTATATAGTATATCAATTAGACCCTGACCAGGAATGGAACACTAGCACAGAACTAATGATCCGACAAACCATGTCGGAACAAATATCTAAGCACTTAACAGGCGAAGCATATATTAAAAAAATCACAAAGAGGATTCCAGGAGGAGCCTCTATTTTATTTACTAGCGATTACGACCTAAAAACTTACATGAGTCCTCCAGAGAAAAAAGGAAGGGCCGGGAGGGAACCCGTAAAACCATGTAACGTATATGGGAATTGTCATCTCGTTCCTATCGACCGAGAAAAAAGCGAGCCACCTCTCAGAATATTATCAAAATCAAACTGGGAGGAACTTCTCATAAATAAAATTTATAAAAAAGAAGAAATTGATCTAGCGAAGGAATATCCAAGTTCGGGCTATGGAGCAAACGCCGTGTTACCGAAAAAAGGGTTAAGTTATGAGATGTTGAGTTGTAACTTAAAAAGATTACACGACATCGGGTTATATAACCCGCCAGACCCACTTCACTTTGTCTGTTACGAATGGCAAAAAGAAGCCATCCAAAATGCACTACCCAAAAGGAAGTTATCATTCACATTAGTTTAATAGCTTTTTCGAAAAGGCTTAAAAAACAATCACAAAAGAGGAGGATATAAAAATGCTTAAATTTGATGAA
>Ga0334900_1000273_pt1 | contig 85067 bp, 69 predicted proteins | sample GraSluR3_MG_2_FD_207231 | JGI IMG/M metagenome (GOLD analysis project Ga0334900, IMG submission 207231) | Sludge microbial communities from methane-producing bioreactor in Wageningen University, Netherlands - Granular Sludge_31_08-R3 | ecosystem: Engineered > Bioreactor > Anaerobic >... | reverse complement strand
GTTTGTTTAGAAATTATCCACTATCCACGCCTTTTTTAGCAACAGAGTGTTTTGCATTAGTCGTGGGGTGGATAGTGTTCATTTCAGATAATTTCAAAACTTATCCATCATTTTGACTCCTATTTTTTGCTTGATATTCATAAAGGATTTATTGGATTTATCCTTCATAATAGTGTCAACTTATTCAGGACTAGACAGTAAGTTGAAAGACCTAATTTATAAGTATCATAAAGCCATATTTTTAATAATTTTATAATGCATTGATGAGTAATTTATTAAATATATCTTAAATAATTATAAGGTAAAATCAAGACAAAAAAACAATTTTTTACTTTACAATATGTTGTAATTATAATTATTTGTTTTTAGGAGTGAGAGAATGCAAAAAAGATGGGAAATAAGCCCTTTAATTTCAAAGGAAGAAAAAGAAAAGACTAAAGAATTAGCTTCTGAGATAAAATGTCCTGTTTTGATTGCGGAATTATTACTAAAAAAAGAATTATCAGATAATTATAAATTAGAAATGTTTTTTAATCCTTCTCTTGATCAGTTACATGATCCCTTTTTATTTAAAGATATGTCAAAGGCTGTTGATAGGATTTTACAGGCAATAGAGGCAGGTGAAAAAATAACCATCTATGGTGATTATGATGTTGATGGAACAACTTCTACAGCTCTGTTATATTTGGGATTAAAACGAATTAATGCTGTAATAGATTATTACATTCCTCATAGAATGATAGATGGTTATGGTTTATCTTTAAGTGGTTTAGAACAATTAAGAGATAACGGTACTTCATTGATTATCAGTGTTGATTGCGGAATTAACGCCTTAGAAGAAATCGAAGCTATAAATCAAATGGGTATGCAAATAATTGTAACGGATCATCATAATTCAAAACAGATTTTGCCTGAAGCATACGCTATTATTAATCCCAAATTAAATTATAGTGAATATCCTTTTAAAGATTTAGCCGGTGTAGGTGTGGCTTATAAACTTCTGATGGCAATATATAAAAAAATTGGTTTGTTTGATATAGAAAATAGGCAAAAATTTTTAGATTTAGTAGCTGTAGGAACTATAGCTGATATAGTCTCTCTGACTGATGAAAATAGGATCTTTGCAAGTATTGGTTTACAAAGATTAGCTGAAAGAAATAATCTTGGGTTAAATGCTCTTATGAATATTGCTAATCTTGGACAAAAGATACCTGATGCTAATGATGTTGTTTTTGGTTTAGCTCCGAGGATTAATGCTGCAGGAAGAATGGGTAGTGCAATGCGAGCTGTTGAGTTACTAATTTCTAATGATGAAATTAAAAGTCAAGAACTTGCCGAAATTATAGAAAGAGAAAATTCTTTACGTCAACAAATTGACCAAAAAACTTATCAAGAAGCTTGTGATATTATCGATAAAAAATATAAAAACATTGAAGAAACTTCTTGTATTGTAATATCCTCTGATAATTGGCATCCGGGAGTAATTGGGATAGTAGCTTCAAAGTTAATAGAAAAGTTTTATAGACCTACAATAATGATTTCATATAATGAAGGCATTGGAAGTGGTTCAGGTAGAAGTGTCAATGATTTTAACCTTTTTAAAGCCTTAGAATATACTGAAGATTTACTTGAAAGCTATGGAGGTCATAAATATGCGGTAGGATTAACTATTTTACCGGAATATATTGATACTTTTGAAAATAGATTAACAAGGTATATTAAAAAGAATATAGATATCTCTATGTTAAAACCACCTTTAAAAATAGATAGAAAATTAGAATTATACGAAATTACTCTTAAATTAATGGAATGGCTACAAAAATTTGCTCCTTTTGGATTAGGTAACGGGATGCCTGTTTTCTATACTGAGCAAGTAATGGTTATGGGTTATCCATACAATGTGGGCAAAAACCATTTGAAATTAAAGGTATGTAAAGACGGATGTGAGTTAGATTTAATTGGTTTTAATCTTGGTGATTACTTACCTTTATTAAAAAATAATTCATACTTAGATATAGCTTATACATTAGAATTGGTAAATTGGCAAGGGAAAGTGGCTATACAAGGAAATCTGAAAGATTTACATTTAAATGCGTAATAATTTATTATTTTTGATAATTTTGATTTTTTGTGTTAGTTGCACTATGAATGGTTTTGTTGATAAGAGAACTATTAAAAAAATTGAACTGATTGATAGTCTTTATGTGCAAGAAACTTTTGATAAAATTTGTTATTCTACCTCTGAAAAGAATTTTTACCTGATGCAGAAGCTTAAAAATGTTATTTATATATATAACAATGGTAAATATGTTAATCAGATAGGTGGGACCGGGTTTGAAAATGATAGCTTTAGAAAACTATCTGACATAACTTTGGGTATTGATAATCGCCTTTATGCTTTAGATTCTTTTGATAAAAGTATAAAAAGGTTTGATAATAAAGGAGTTTATTTGTCAAAAGTAAATATTGATAATGTTGCGTCTCCTGAAAAGATTGTTTTTACTAATTATGGTTCAGTATTACTTTTTGATTCACATAAAAAAGAATTTTTTGTTCTTGATCCTTTTGATTTTTCAATGAAATATAGTTTTGGTAAATTTCAAGTAGAAGAAGTAGATAATTTGTTTATTAATGGAAATTATTTGAGTGTGTATGATAAATTAAATCACGAAACTACTATTTTTAATATAAATGGACAATATGATAATTTAATTTCAAATTTTGTTATTATGGATGTATTTAATAATATTTTAACATTCAAGGATAATAATGTAGTGGATTTTTCTACTTTTGAAATTATCTTTAGAGTAAAAGATAAGATTACTTATTTTTCAATTGAAAATAATTTAATGCTTATTGCTTCCGGTAATTATATAAAAGTTTATAGGTTACAGTATGAATACAATTAAAAGATTTGATAATTATAAGATTTTGGTTTTATTGCCAATTTTTTCTGCACTGTTGCTAGGCTTAAGTCGTTTGCCTATAAATTTAGATATGCTTGTATTCGTAGCATTTATACCGATTTTATATTATTTTGAGATAAATTCAAGCAATAAAGTTGTCAATCAAGATGATAATTTTCATAAACGGTTTTTATGGAAATCTTCATTGATGCATTTTAAGAATGGTGTAGTCTTTTCGACAATCTTTTTATTAGTATCCATTCATTGGATTTCAATTGTAACATTTCCGGGTTTTTTAGGCATTTTGTTACTCTTTGGTTTTATTTTTGGAGTATTATTTTGGATAGTAGGTTTATTCTATATGATTAAACCAAAGTGTTATAGACTTAGTTTTATTTTAGTATGGCTTTCTTTTGAATATTTAACTAACTATACAGAATTTAAATTTCCATGGTTTAACATTGCTTACGGCTTGAAAAACAGTATTAATTTAATTCAAATAGCGGAAATTGGTGGTGTTACTTTAATAGGGTTATTGATTTTAGTTATTAATTATTTGTTTTATCTATCAATTACAAAGAATAAAAAATATTATATGATAAGTTTTTTGATTCTATTGTTTTGGTATTTTGGAGGAATGTATAGACTTCAACATTTAGAGATAATTGAAACAGACTTCAAAATTGCTGTCTTACAGGGTAATATTGACCAAGATCTTAAATGGCATTCAAGTATGATAGATTCTACTTTTAATATTTATGAGAGTTTAGGTAAAAAAGCACTCAAGGAAGAGAACGTTGATTTAATCATTTTTCCTGAGGCTGCATTGCCCGTTTATTTACTGCAAAGAAAACAATACTATAATAGATTGTTAGATATTGTTGATAATTTTAATAAACCTGTATTTACCGGTTTCCCGTATTATAAACAAGAGTATCTTCATAAAGGACAGATTGAACCTTATCTATATTATAACGCAGCAAATCTTTTTACTCCTGAATATTCTGAAGAGAAGGTTTATTTTAAGAATATTTTAGTGCCTTTTGGAGAAAGGATGCCTTTTTTAGATGATTTTCCTTTATTATGGAAACTTCAATTTGGGCAGGCAAATTTTGAAAAAGGAACTGAATTTGGATTGTATAAGATTGGGGGCTATAGTTTTTCTCCTTTGATATGTTTTGAAATAGTTTTTCCTCAGTTTTTACGTAAAATTTCTTATGATTTTAATCCTCATTTTTGGGTAAATTTAACTAATGATGCATGGTTTAAGAAAAGTATTGGAACACACCAGCATGCATCAATGGCAGTATTTAGAAGTATAGAAACACGTAAAGCAGTCTTCAGATCTGCTAATACGGGCTATAGTTTCTATACTACTCCTGATGGAACTATACATAAAATGACAAATTTATATGATAGGACTTATCTAACTGGAAAATTAAGTATTTACAATGTAATTACGCCTTATGTTAAGTATGGATATTTGTTGCCAATAATAATTTTTATTTTTTTTGCTTTACAAATATTCAAGCTTTTATTAGTATTGTTTTATAAAAAACTTATGTGGTAGGAAAATGAAAAAAGTATATTATACAATTGGTGAAGTTTGTGAGATGCTTGATTTAAAACCTCATATTATAAGATATTGGGAAACAGAATTTTCGCAGTTAAGAAGCAAATCAAAAAAAGGTACAATTCGTAGATATACTGAAAAGGAAATTAATTTTATTGATATAATTAGGAAACTGATTTATGAAAAGAAATTTACTCTTGAAGGTGCTCATGAAGAGATTAGAAATATGCAACATAGTGATTTCAAATTAAATAATGATAATTCTATTGAAAGTAATAGATTTAAAAATGAGCTTTTACAAATAAAAAATATATTATTAAATAGAAAAAATTAGGAGATATAATGGAATGGTATGTAAGTTTAGTTAAAACATATCCTATCGTAAGTGCGATGGTTCAATTTGCATTGTTAGGAACCTTAGGTGATTTGATTGCTAAGATTATACAAAATAAAAAAATCTTTTGGCCCTTTTCTATAAAAGAAACAATATGGAAATTTATAGAATGGGCTATACTTGCAGTATTTATCAAAGTTGCATTTATTGGGTTTAAGGGATTTGTAAATGAATTAGTTACCAGTGGTTTATTACCTGATATTTTTGCTCAAAAGAGACATTTCTTGAATGCTTTTTCTGTTTCTTTTACGATGAATATGCAGTTTGGTTTTTTATTAGTTATATTACACAGAGTTTTAGATTATTTGCCTTTTGGTAAAATCAAATGGCAAGGACTTAATAAAGGTTTTTATTCATTACTTTGGTTTTGGATTCCAGCTCATACAGTGACTTTTATGCTACCACAGGAATTTCAAATTGGTTTAGCAGCAATATGGTCTGTGATGTTAGGATTGTTATTGGGACTTTTTAATAGAAAATAACATAGTAAGTATTTATATTTGTTTTTATGCAAAGGAGATAAAAATATGGTACCACAGATAAAAAAACATTATAATCCGGATGGTGGGTTGTATTCAATTGAAGTTTTTGAAGATGAACAAAGAAACGGAGTTTGCCGATGGTACTATGATAATGGAAATATTGAGGCTGAAGTTACCTTTAAAAACGATAAAAGAAATGGTTTATATAAATCATATTATGATAACGGAATTATATGGCAAGAAGCAAATTACGAGGATGATACTCTCCAAGGTAAAGTTAAATGGTATTATGAAAATGGTAATCCGGCTGCTGAAGTAGAATATCTTAAAGGAAATTTGCACGGAATCAGTATTTGGTATTATGAGAATGGAAAGATTAAATTAAAAGAATATTATTTTGACGGTAAGTTAGAAGGGCATTGTTTAGCTTATGATATCGAAGGAAATCTAATTTATGACGATGAATATAAAAATGGGATAAAAGTTAATTCTACTCAATATAATAATAAGGGAGAGTGAAATGAAAAAAGGTTGGATAATAGCATTAGTAATTATTGGAATTATTGTATTAGGCTTATTAGGTACTGTCGCAACCATAATAAGTCGTTATAATAATTTACAAAAACTTGTAGTTGCAGTTGATAACGGTTGGTCTGAAGTAGAAAATCAGCTAAATAGAAGATTTGACTTGATTTCAAACCTTGTTGAAACAGTAAAAGGTTACGCTTCACATGAGAGAGAAGTTCTTACCGAAGTCACTGAAAGTCGTTCAAAGGTTGGTTCAGCACAAACTCCTGCTGATAAAATTGAAGCTAATAATCAGCTTTCTTCTGCTTTAAGTCGTTTAATGGTTGTTGTTGAAAGATATCCGGATTTAAAAGCTAATACTAACTTTATGATGTTACAAGATGAGCTAGCCGGAACAGAGAATAGAATTGCTGTTGCACGAAGAAGATATAATGAGAGTGTTAATATGTTAAATCAATCAATTGTAGTTTTCCCAAACAATATGCTTGCAACGATGTTTAATATAGAAAAGGCAGAATTCTTTAAAGCTCCCGTTGAAGCTCAAAAAGCTCCTGAAGTTAAATTTTAGTTTAGATACTAATATTGTAACAAATTAATGGGATTACAAATATTCATAGAAAAGCACTTATATAAGAGGACATTCTTTTCATATTTATTATATCCATTCTCAATAATTTATGCAACTATTGTTTTGATAAAGAGGCAGATTTATAAATATCTTCCTCTTTTATCTTTTAATAGTAAATTTAAAATTATTTCAATAGGAAATATTACTACAGGAGGTGCCGGTAAAACCCCTGTTACCTTATATATCGCAAAACAATTAATACAGAGAAATTATAAGATTGCTATTGTTTTAAGAGGATATAAGGGTAAATTTGAACATTCTGTTAAATTAATTAGTGATTTTAATGGAGTATATGACTTTGCAAAAGAAGCTGGTGATGAAGCTTACCTTTATACGCAAAAATTATCTAATATCCCTGTTTGTGTAGGCAAAAATAGACGTAAATCAATTCAACTTTTAGAAAGTAGATTCCCTGAAATTGATTATATCATTATGGATGATGCTTTTCAGCATCTTAAAATAAAAGTTGATTTTAGTATCTGCGTATTTAATAGTATTAATCTATGGGGAAATGGTTTTTGTTTACCGGCAGGAATATTACGAGAACCTTTTAGTGTTTTAAAATATGCAGATTCAATAATACTTAACGGGAGTGATAATCAACAACTTAGGCAAAGAATAAAAAACAATTTATATTTTATTGGTGGTTATAAAGTTAGTAATTTATATTTCAAGGGAAAAGATTTAAGTGTTGATAATTTACAAAATTCAAAGAATATTATAATGTCAGGTATTGGTACACCAAAATCTTTTGAAAATACAGTAATATCTCTAAAGATTCCTTATGTAGAATCAATTTATCTCAATGATCATTTTGATTATAGTATGTCGTTTATTGAGGAATTAAAGAAAAAGGTAGATAATGAAAGAATTGATTATATCATAATAACTGAAAAAGATTATAGTAAAGTTTTTAAGATTAATCTTCCTTTTGTTGTTGTGAAGATAGATTTTATTTTAGATAGAGATTCAGAAGAAAAATTACTTAGTACAATTTCAAAGATATAGCTTCTGAAAGCATTTTGTTGGGAGATTTCTAATGATGGAGTTTAAGTTTACAGGTTTTGATGTAAATATTATAGAGGAAATAGTTAAGTTTCATAATACTGAAAATACTGCGATTTTTTTCCCGAGTAATAAAAGTAGAAACATAGCTATGAGTGTATTGCAGAAGATATCCGGATTTAAAAAGATTGATTTATACACATTGGAAGATATTAACAAATTAGCTTTATTATCAGACAAACCTTTGCTAAATGATGTCAAACGTACCCTCTTATTTTTTCTTTCTATTCCTGATGATTTAAAAAAGGCTTATAATTTGACTGATTATTTTGGAGCAAGTAAGTTTTTAAATCAAGTATTAACTCTATTCCAAGAATTAAATGAAGAATTAGTTGATTATAGAATTATTGAGGATAAATTATTAAGTGAAGGCTATTTTGCAGACTGGCAAAAAGCTTATTGGAATGATTTATTAGTTATGAGAAGAAGATATCAAGAGTATTTGGAAAGCATTTCCTATACTGATACAATATTTGTTTCGCATAATTTAAATTGTCTGGATATCTTTTTTGAAGGATATGAAAATATTGTATTTGCAAATCAATTTTACTTAACAAATGTAGAAAAAAGGATTATATCGTATATAGATAATCATGATAAACATATATATATGTGGTATCAATGTCTTGAAGGTTTGTTTAATAAGGAAGATTTATCTTTTAATGACTTTAGTTTAAAAGACTTAATCGGGAGTTCAGGTAAGTGTCATAATAAATTTTATATATATAATTGCCCTAATGAATTTTCAATGTTAATGCAAGGAATCACAACAATAGAAGAGAAGAAAATAAAAAACTTAGTAGATTTTGATTTTTATGAAAATGATTGGTTTAATTATTTGTCTAATAGTAAGTTTTCTTTGCCTCAGAGTTATTTAAGTGAAAAGTCAGAAATACATAATTTTTTAAAAACAGTGTTAAATCTATTAGATAGTTTAGTATATGTTAAAGAAAGTCAAAATTTTATGATACCGTTAAAGAAAGTATTTGAGGCTTTTAATTATTCATATTTTAGGGAATATTTTATTTCAAATGAAACTGAAAATATCAATAATAGAGTTAAACTTGTTTTTAGGCAGTTAGCACAGAAAAATTTTCTCTATTTTGATAAAACTTGTTTGGACTTAATTCAAGATGAAGAAGTGCTAAATGCATTTAAAGGTTTTTATGATTTACTTAATAGTCTTTTGCAGATAAAAAGTTTAAATGAACTTATTAATTTATTTGAAGTAAATGAAGGGATATTTATATCTAAAATCATAAATCATAATAATTTAAAATATACTGATATACTTGAAAATTTTTATGAAGCATTATCAAATTTATCTACTATAGAAGATTTTGGAATTATAAATAATTGGTCAGATATTTTTGGGAGAAAGCCAATCATTGTATCGTTACTTAAATTCTTAATTGATAATATTAAAGATAGTTTGATTTCTTTTAAAAGTGAAACACAGGGAGAGATAGTTTTTAATACTTTAGTTGATACGAGAAATTTATTCTATGATAAAATCTTATATTTTCATCTAATAGAGGGTGTTTTGCCAAAATCAAAAGCTATTGATTTTATGTTTACAGAAAGCCAGAGAAAGATGTTAGGATTAAAAACTTATAATGATATACGACAAAGAGAAAAGTATTATTTTTTTAGAAATATCTTAAATACACAGGAAAACCATCTTTTTTGTATTGAAAATGAAGATGAAAATATTGAAAGAAGTTCTTTTGTTGAAGAATTATTGATTTATCTTAAGGATAATTGTCTGGAGTATCATTGTGTTGATGAGGGTTACAGTGATTTTTTTAAAGCTATTACAAAACAAAAGAGCGATTATTTAATTAATTATAATCGTGATTTAAGCAAATTATCAGATTTAGACTTTTATCTTATTCCTTCTGATTTCCAGACAGATTTTGGAGTTGAGAAACAGATTACATTAAGTACATATTCTTTAGCGGAGTTGATTAATGATCCAATGCAATGGTTTATTAGATATAATTTGAAGTTTAATAATTATTTACAACCGGAAGAGGATAGATTAAATCCAAAAAATATTGGTATATTAACTCATCAATTTATTGAAAGTATATACCTGAAACAAGTAAAAAAGTATTCTAATCTATTGAAATATAAACAATTATTAGAGGCGATCAATGAAGACAATTTAAATGAAGTATATAATGACTTAATACAAAATAAGTTTTTGTTAAAGTTCCCTCATGACTTTTCCGGTAAATATTTTCATAATATTATTTTCCCTGTAGTTAGAAATAATATAATTACTTTTTTTAGAGATAAAAGTTTAGCTGATATTTCTAAGAATAGCATTGTCTTAATGGAGAGATTGTTGCCAAAGGTAAAGTTATTACAGGTTGAAGGTATTGATATATTTCTTACAGGTAAACCGGATTTATTAATTCAAGATAAGGAAAAGTTTTATATCATTGACTTTAAGACGGGCAAATTACAAAAAAGTCAGTTAATTTTATATAAATATTTGATTCAACAAAATTTTGAATCTGTAAGTGAGCTTGAGTTTAGTTTGTATTTTTTATCCTTAATAAAGTATGAAAAGTTAAATCAAAATCAGCTGGGTAAGAATAATATAGAAGAAATTATTGAGAGATTAGAAAAGACACTTAAATTGATTAATAGTTATGGTTATTTTTATCCTGAATCCAAAACCAAACAGATTAGTTTTTCAGAGATTAGTAGGATAGATATTTTTAGAAAAGATAGACCGGATTTTTGGAAGATTGTTGATTAGATAATTTGATAAAAAGTTGAAATAATGATGGAGAAAGATATGAACAATAAAGTTATATCTGCAAGTGCCGGAAGTGGTAAGACCTATAGGTTAGCTTTAGAGTACATTGCTATTTTAATTAAGAATATCAATAACTCTGATTTTCATTTTGAGAGAATATTGGTAATAACCTTTACTCGGAAAGCAGCAGCAGAAATCAGAAATAAAATTTTTGAAATGTTAGACGATGTTATATTGCATAATAAAAGAGATGTGATTATGCAATTACAGGATTTGAGCAAAGTTAATATTGATGAAGAGTTAATCATTAAGTTACAGGCTCTGACTGTAATGATAAAAACTCAAAAAGATAAGTTGAGGATATCTACAATAGATTCGCTTATTAATCAAGTCTTTAAGAGTATGATTGCACCTTTGATGAAGCTAAATCATTATACTATAGAAGAAAACGCTAATAAAAATATATGGGAAGACATTTTTGATGAACTTGTTAAAGAGAAGAATATTGATTCTTTGAGAAATATAATTGAAGCTAATCCTCAAAAAAATGTTGAGACTATTGGTAAGGTTTTTGGTAAGTTGATTGATGAGAGATGGGTTTTATATTTTTTGGAAAAAAACGGTAAATTATTTAGATCAATCTTTACAGATGATTATTTGGATATTCAAACAGTTAAACTTGAAGCAGAAAAAGCTTATAATGATTTTGTAAATGCATTTATTGATTACTGTAAAAATATAAATAGATTAATACTTCAGAAATTAAAAGATAAACCTAAAGATACTTTTGAAAAGTATTTTAAAAAAGATTTTTTATTATTTATTTCTCGCTGTAAATCTTTTGATATAAATCAGTTAGAAAGTAAATTCTTAGATATAATCAAGGATTTTATTGATAATAACCTTTTATCTCTTGATAAAAATACTATCTCACTGTTTGTTAAAAATTCAGAACCTTATTCAAAAACTAAACTAAAAGATTGTGAAGAAATATTAAATACACATAAGTTACTGAATCTGTTTAATAATCTTGTTTATTATTTTTACATAATCCCTGAATCGTTAAATATTATAGAGATTTGGAATATAATTCTCGATAAATATGATGATTTAAAGCAAAAAAATCCCATATTAACATATAATGATATTACTTGGTTTACCTTCTTTTATTTGTATAATCCTGAATTTTCAATGATTGACTCAAAAGATTTCATTGTTGAAAATCAATTTTATGAATTTTTATCTGTTCGTAATCAATATCTCCTAATAGACGAGTTTCAAGATACTTCATTTATGCAATTTATGATTCTTGCACCGATGATAAATGATTTAAAATCAGGGAATTCAATATTTCAAGATACCAATATTATCATTGTTGGTGATGAAAAACAATCAATTTATGGATGGCGAGGAGGACAAAAAGGGCTTTTATCATTTATGAACTGCTTTTTAAATACACAAAGTGACTCACTTAATACTTGTTACAGATCGGTACCCCAAATTATTGATTTTGTTAATTATATATTCAATGAAGGCAATTTTACTGAGTTTAATCTATCAAATCCAAAATTTTTAACTGAAAATTGGTCATATAATGCTAATATAGTTTCCGGAAAAGCAAATGAAAATGGATTAGTTAAAAATATATTTTTTGACAAAGAACAAACTGATGAGGACAATCATAGTGAAAATCCCTATTATTTTTTCATAGAAAACGTGGTTATACCAAATATTAAAGATTGTAATGAGTTAAATAAATTTGCAATTATAGCGAGAGAAAATAAGCATCTTGAAAGTATTGCAGAGGTTTTAACTGAAAACGGAATTCCTTTTGTTAGAGAATCATCTCAAACATTTTTAAATCATCCTGTAATAAAAGCAATTTTGTATCTTTTAAAATTTATCCAATATAATGACTATAATGCTTTGTTATGCTTTTTAAGATCAGATGTTGTACTTTTTGATACTATTAGTTTAAAAGAAATAGCATTAAAGATTACAAATTATGAAAGTGATGATAAGTCATTCTTTTTAGATTGTTATCAAAATGTTAATGCTGATTATAGTAGCGTTATAATGAGTAAAATCCATAGAATTTATTATAATTATCATAAAAACAAAGAAATAGATGTTTTATTTGTAAATCCATTGACTGTATGTAATGATATTATTAAAGATTTTGATTTAATGGAGATTTTTAAGTCTGAAAATGATGTTAAAAATATACATAATTTTTTAAATATTGTTTCTGCTTTTATCATAAATCCCGGTGATTATCTATTGAATATTGACGGTTTTTTGCAGTATTGTCAAGACATCGAACATAAAAAACAGTTAAGTATGAATTTAGATAATGCAATTAATCTTTTAACTATTCACAAATCAAAAGGACTTGGTTTTGATACTGTCTTTTTGTATATTGACGTACATACAAAAAAAGATACTAATCAATCTATTAAAATAGATTATCTAATTGATACAAATACTTATAGTGATCTATCTGATTGCTTAATTAGTTTAAACTATAAAAAGGAACTAACTCAGTTATTTCCAGATACTTTTGATTTGATTAAACATAAACAAAAAATCGAAGAGTTAAATAATTTATATGTAGCTTTTACGAGGGCAAAATATAATTTATTAAATTTTTGGATCTATGATGAGAAAACCTTAAAAGAAGAAACTGTAAAGAATAAGCTGTTGTCTATTTGTTTTAATTATGAAAAACAAGATTTAACTCAGATGAAGATTAACAATAAACATTGTAAGGATATTAATACAACTCAAACAACATCATTTAATTATAATGTTGTTAAAGAGTATTTAGATATAAATAACTCAAATTTAAAAATGCAAATTCAAAATGAATCCGAGACAATTCTCGAAGAAAAAAAAGATTTTCAACACTATAAAAAACACTTTTTTGAAAAGAAAAGTAGGACTATTGGTAATGCAGCTCATATGTATTTGTCTTTTATAAAGTATAATACTGAAAAAGAAAGATATTTAGCAAAATTACAGGTTATTAGGATTTATGGAGCTTTATTGAGATTGAATGAACTTGATAGTTTGATTGAAAGAGTAGTGAATTTTATGCAAACGCGAAGTGATTTATTTTCAAAAAAATGGGATAAAGTATTTAATGAATATTCTGTTATAGATAAAAATAAAAAACTCTATCGTATTGATAGAATGATGATAGATACTAAAAATAACGAAATTTGCATTATTGATTACAAGACCGGAAACATTGATGATGTCAATCAAGTTGATTTATATATTAAATTAATCAGCAATATGCCCGAATTTATACAACAGAAATATACAATTTCAGGTGAATTTGTTAGCGTATAAAATTAATTTATTATTATTAAGTTTCAAATTTTGTGTAGATTTTCAATGAATTTATCAATAATCTTTAAGGGACCTCCAAGATGCTTTAAAGCATCTTGGAGGTCCCTTGTTTTTTGTTGGTAGAAAGAAATAGTATAAGCTTATGAAAAATAGTAAGTTGAACCTAAAATAATAAAAAATATGAGATATATATAAATAATAGAGAATAAAAATGTGAGGTTTGAAATATGCAATACGAAATATTGAAAAATGTACCTAATAATATGAAAATCCAAGATGAAATAACAGACAAATTATGGGAAGAATTTATGTTTAATGATCCGGTTTCAAACAAATATTGGGGAGAATTATATAATCTTTTCCCTGAATATCAATTTTCTCTTAAAGTAAAAGATAAAATTATCGGAGTTGCTAATTGTTTGCCGTATTTTTGGGATAGACCTTTTGAACAACTACCTGAAAAAGGTTGGGATTGGGTCTTTGAAAAAGGAGTTAATGATAGATTAAATAATGTTAAAGCTAATACTCTAAACGGTCTTCAAATTGCTGTAAATTTAGAATTTCAAGGTCAAGGTATAAGTTCATTAATATTGAAAGAGATGATTATATTAGCTCGAGATAATGGGTATAAATATGTAACAATACCTGTAAGACCCAGTATGAAAAGCATTTATCCCTTAATAACAATTGATAATTATATAAACTGGAAAAGGTCAGATGGACTACCTTTTGATCCTTGGCTAAGAGTACATCGTAAAATGGGAGGTCAAATTATAAAACCTTGTCATCAAGCAATGTATATACCCGGAACCATTGAACAATGGGAACAATGGACAGGAATGAAGTTTTTAGAAACAGGTGAATATGTTGTTAAAGGTGCTTTAAATCCGATTAAAATTGATATAGAACAAGATCTTGGAGAGTATATAGAACCAAATATTTGGGTATTACACAGGGTTTGAAATGTGATGTTAAGCTATTGAAGAATAATGTTGTGTTAGCATCCTTGCTTGCATAAGTATAAATAAATTTATTATAAAGCAATATTAATCGATAGTCTTTAATTATGACAGATTATTACTTAAAAGATAATTTTTCAAGTCATCAAGTGCTCTTGATGCAAGTAATTCCTTTTTTTCTTTTTTATTTTTTTTCTCCTGATAAACATCAGGCAGGAGTCCGAAATTAGCATTCATAGGGATAAAAGGTTTTTTGTTATCAGAATTGTCTGTGATTAAATGTCGCCAAAGTTGTCCACAGACAGTAGTTTCAGGAAGAAGATTTAAATCCTTATTATATTTAAGTTTATGATGAATAATTAAGGCTGTTAATAAGCCACTAAAGATTGATTCAGTATAACCTTCAACACCGGATAATTGACCTGAAAGTATGATATTCGGCTTGTTTGTCAATGAAAGGTTACGGTTACATATCCGAGGACTATTGAGGTATGTGTTTCTGTGTATAGATCCATATCTTACAAATTCTGCATTTTTTAAGCCCGGGATAAGTCTAAATGCTTGTTTTTGTGATAATTGTTTAAGCATAGTTTGGCATCCGACTAAATTATAAGCAGTTTTATTAGAATTTTCAATTCTGAGTTGTATTACCGCATAAGGTTTTTGACCGGTATTAGGATTTTCTAATCCTACGGGTCTCATAACTCCGTATCTTAAAGTGTCTCTGCCTCTACGAGCTAGTTCTTCTATGGGCATACAGTTTTCATAATATTTAAATTCTACATTTTGAAAATAATCATTTTCGAATTCTTTTGCTTGATATTTTTCTCCTTCAAGTAAAGCTTCTACGAATCTATAATATTCATCTTTATTAAATGGGCAATTGATATAATCTGCTTCGCCTTTATCATATCTTGTCTTACTAAAGGCTATATCTAGATTTATTGAATCCTTACTAACTACAGGGGCAATCGCATCAAAAAAATATAAGTACTCATCTCCTATGACTTTGGATAAGGAATCTATTAACCTGTCAGAACTCAGAGGTCCTGTAGCTAATACTGTCAAATCATCTGTAAAATTATAAAATTCCTGATTGATAACTCTTATCTTAGAGTGATTCTTGATTTTATGAGTGACTTGTGCTGAGAAATTATCCCTGTCAACGGCTAAAGCATTTCCTGCAGGTACACTACATTCTTTTGCTATCTGAAGTAATTTGCAGTTAAGAAGGTCCATTTCTGCTTTTAATAATCCGGATGAGGTTGAAATAAGGTTAGATTTTAGAGAGTTAGAACAAACCAATTCGGCAAAAAGATTTGTTTTATGTGCAGGAGTAGAGACATCAGGTCTCATCTCATACAAATCTATATCATATCCAAAATCTGCTAACTGTAAAGCAAGCTCACAACCGGCTAAACCGGCTCCAATAATATTTATCTTTTGCATTTATTGCTCCTTTGAAAATATGGACTTGAGTCTCTAATGACGAAGTGAGAATGGACTTGAGGACAAACAGTTCTATAAGCTCCCGGCTTGTAGCAAAAAGAGTGCAAGCAAGATGCTCGCACAACACTTCTACCGTTCTCAACTCACACTCGCTTTGCTTGCGGCAAGTCAAGTCTGTCTTTGTTAATGCCTAAAATGTCTTTTACCTGTAAAAATCATACAGATAGAGTGTTCATCACAAGCATCAATAACTTCATTATCAGATTTTGAGCCTCCGGGTTGGATGACATACTTAATTTCTGATTTGTGGAGTTTATCTATTGAGTCTCTAAATGGGAAAAATCCGTCAGATGCACATACAGCATCTATTAAATCAAATTTTTCTTTAGCTTTATTGATAGCTATGTTCATTGAATCAATTCTACTTGTTTGTCCCATTCCCATCCCTAAGGTTTGATTATTTTTACAAATACAAATTGCATTTGATTTTAACATTTTAACAACATTCCATGCAAAGAGTAGTTCTGTCATAATAGCTTGGTTTGGTTTAATCTTTGTTGGGCAAGTCCAATCATTAGGATTATCTTCTTGTAAATCAGGGTCTTGGGTTAAATATCCGTTGAGACAGGCTTGTATTTGTAAGTGATTCTTAAGTAAATGTAATTTATCTTGATTATATTTAATTATTCTTCTGTCTTTTTTCTTTTTGAGTTTTGTAATTGCATCATCTTCAAAGTCAGGAGCAATAAGAATTTCAGTGAAAACCTTATTGATTTTTTCAACAAAATTAATGTCAACTTTTTCATTAGTTACAATTATTCCACCAAAAGGTGAAACTGTATCAGTCGCAAATGCTTTGTCGTAAGCATTTGAGATATTATTATCAGATGCTACTCCGCAGGGATTTAAATGTTTTAATATAGCAACAGTGTTTTGTTTGAATTTCATAATTACTTTTAAAGCAGCATCTATATCTAATAAATTATTGTAAGATAATTCTTTTCCGTGTAGTTTTTCAATAATATCCGGCAAATTTTGGTAAAAAGATGCTGATTGATGAGGGTTTTCACCGTATCTGAGGTTTTGTTTCAATGGGATGGAAAGATTAAGTTGTGGTTGAATATTATTAAGGGTATTTGCTATTAATTTATCATATTCTGCGGTTAATGCAAAGGTTTTTTGAGCTAATCTTAATCTTGTTTCTAATTTTGTATTACCGGTTTCTTTAATTTCATTTATAACAATATCATAATCCTTTGGATCAGTTAAAACTGTAACAAATCTATAATTTTTTGCACCTGATCTTAGCATTGATGGGCCACCAATATCAATATTTTCAATTATATCTTCGTGAGAACTATTTGGATTTTCTACCGTTTCTTTAAATGGGTATAGATTAATAACTAACATATCTATCATTTTAATATTATGTTGTTCGGCTTGAGATAAATGTGATTCATTGTCTCTTAAACATAAAATACCACCGTGAATTTTTGGATGTAAGGTTTTGACTCTTCCATTCATTATTTCGGGAAATCCTGTAATATCAGAAACTTGAGTGACTTTTATTTGATGTTCTTTTAGGAGTTTATATGTGCCACCTGTGGATAATATCTCATAATTTAAATCTATAAGTTTTTGGGCAAATTCTACAATAGCATCTTTATTAGAAACACTTATTAAAGCTCTTTTCATTAATTCCTCTTTTCATTTTTTTTGGTTAGTAATTCTGATAAAAATTTTTTAAATTGTTTCTCTTCATTTTTGTCAAAGACTAATTCTTTTTCATAATCTTTTGTAACTTTTTTATTTACAGAAAATTGTATTTGAGCAACTACTTGAAACTCTTTTTTGTTCTTATGGAAATCATTTAAAATTGCAATAATTATAACTCCGGATAAAACAAATATCCAATTTAAATAAATCCAAAACAAGAATATTGGGAAAGAAGAAATGATTCCATATAGTTGCTTCATTCGAGTAAGATGACTTATATAATAGTCAAAGGACAGTTTTGTAATAAACCATGCAAAAGCTGATATTGAAGCACTTACAAAAACACTTTTACCTCGAATTCTTGCTGTCGGAAGAAAATAATATGCAAGCAATATTAATGTGAACCATAAAATTAACGGAAGCAAAAAACTAAAAACTTGTCTAATCCATTTTGATTGAAAAATACTTTGAATATAAGGCATTGACGAAGTAGAAAATAATATAGTAAAAATAAAAAAACCTAAGACAATTGTGCCAAACAGTTTTAGTAAAGTTCCGGCTTTTGATTGTTTAGCCTTTATATGTATTTTTAAGATTCTATCAAAAGAAGTATTGATTGAATTAAATAATGAAAAAGAAGTTATAACTAGCATTATTATATTGAAAATGTTTAATGTAATAGTATTATTAAACAAATCATCAATGAAAATATGAAATAAATCTGCCGATTCCGGCATCATAACAGATAATAGAATTGATTTTAGTTGTCCGCTTAAATTTAAAGCAGGAATATCCGGTAAAAATGTCATTAAAAATAAGATAAATGGAACAAATCCCAATACTGTTACAAAAGTAAGCGAGGATGCTTCTCTAAGAATTCTTTCTTGGTCAAATATAGTATAAAAGGCCTTGATAAATGATGAAGCTTTTTTATAAAATGCATTAAAATGTTTATTCATACCTAAGTGCCTGAACAGGGTCTAACTTGCTTGCTTTAACTGCAGGATAAATTCCAAAAAATAATCCTACAAGAACAGATACAGCTAACGCTATAAATATCATAGAAATATCTAATTTAGTAGAGATCTTTAGGAATTCTCCGACTTTATCTAAGATTAAAATAGCTGAACCTACTCCAAACACTCCTCCAACAAAAGTTATAACAACAGTTTGCACTAAAAATTGTATTAATATATCTATTTGTCTGGCTCCTACTGCGAGTCTGATACCTATTTCTCTGGTTCTCTCTTGAATTGTTGCTAACATTATATTCATAATAACTATCCCACCAACCAGTAAAGAAATTAAACTGATAAAGAAGAAAACAATTTGAAACATACGCGAGTTTTCTTTACTTTTTTCAGCTTCTTCGATAGCACTTTCTATGACAAAAATTGGTTGTCCTCTTCTAAGGTTTAAAGTAATGTCTTCAAGAATAGGTTTTAAAATATAAGGTTGTTGTTCATCAAAGGCTTTGATTGATATTTCATCAATAACATCTTCAGCTTGTAGTTTATTAATAAGAGTACTTATAGGAACAATAGAAGTTCTGTTTAAGTATTCAAGTGGATTATTACCCATAAATCCACTCATACTGCCTTCCATTTGTCTAAATGTCATAACACCTATAACTTTTAATCTTTTATCTCTTACTGTAACATATTGACCTATAGGGTTTTTAGATCCAAATAGTTCAGTTTTTATAGTATTACCAAGAAGGATTACGTCATTTGATTCTCTAACGTCAAATTGCTTAAAAAATCTTCCCTCAGAAGCAGTCCATTCTTCAGTTTTCTCAAAATCTTCAAATGTGCCAATAAGACGAGTGAAAGTATTGTTTGCTCCGTAAATTATGCCTGAACCTCGAGTAATTGTAGCATTAAAAGCTTCTACTTCAGGAATATTGTTTTTTATAAAGTAAAACTCTTTTAAAGTAAAATGAGTAGGAAGTTGAAGTGGGTTGATATATTGCCAATCTCGTCTTATAGTAATTTTTCTTAATCCGCCTCTTTCATTCATCCATTTTAATGTTTCCTCATTCATTCCTTTGACAATCGAAAGAATAACAATAATAGACATAGTTCCTAAGATGATTCCAATAATAGTAATTAAACTACGTAATTTACGTGATAAAAAGTCTAAGAATCCTAATTTAATGCTTTCAGAGAGTGAAATTGCCATCGGCTACTTCTCCATCCTTAATATATATTATTCTTTGAGCTACTTTTGCGATATTGCTATCATGAGTAACGAGGATTATCGTATTGTTTGCACTGTGTAATTCTTTAAAAATAGATAAAACATCATTACCGGATTGTGAATCAAGATTTCCTGTGGGTTCATCCGCTAAGATTATTGATGGGTTAGTAACTATAGCTCTTGCAATTGCTACTCTTTGTCTTTGCCCACCGGATAGTTCAGATGGTTTATGAGATAGTCTGTCTCCAAGTCCAACATGATTGAGTATTTCTTTTGCTTTTATTGTACGTTCTTTTGGTTTAAGTCCACTATACATTAAGGGTAGTTCAACATTTTTTAAGATATTGAGATGAGGTAATAGATTAAATGTTTGAAATACAAATCCTATCTTGCTATTTCTAATTTTAGCAAGTTGATTTTTTTTCATAGCACTGACTTCGTGATCATCGATAAAATATTTGCCACTGTTAGGAGTATCTAAACATCCTAAAATATGCATTAAGGTTGATTTTCCTGAACCAGAAGGACCCATAATTGCTACAAATTCACCAGGGAATATTTCAATGTCAATACCTTTTAGGGCTGTTACATTGATTTTACCCATATTGTATATTTTTTGTAATTTAGTTGTCATTATTACCGGTTTCATTTACACTCCGTTATTGGAAAATTATTGGTTTAATTTGTTTAGTCATCTTGTTTGTATGTATTTCTTTTACTAAAAAATTTAAGTGCCATATTGATAGTTGCTTCATCAACACCGTTTAATATTTTTTTTAATTCTTTCTTTTTATTAGCCGAGGGTTTTGTACCAGGCAATAACTTATCCCATAAGTTATTGTTAGTTATGAATTTAATGAAATCTAATATAACTGTTTTGTCTTCTTTTTTTAAATCTATGGCATTTTTATAATGTTGTAATGCTTTATCTATTTGCCCAATTTTTTCAGCTGAAAGTGCTAAAAAATGATGTAGCCTATAGTTATCTTGAAATCCGGGTAAGGCTAATAAGTATTCATTGTATGCTGCCAGCCAATTATTTTTTTGTAGGTATGCAAAGCCTCGTAAATAATTTATATTTGGAGTAGTACCAAATCTTGATTCATATAGATTTAAGTAATTAAAAGCCTTATTAAGTTTATTATTGTTTATTAAAAGTTCAATTAGGAAAGTATATGCAGTATTAGCTTTTGGGCTTATTTCGATAAGTTTACTTAATGCTTTAATAGCGTCATTGTATTTTAGCATATAATAATTAGCTAATGCTTTATTATAAAGAAGTTCCGGAAATTCTTCTTCAATTTTGTTGTAATGGTATAAGGCAATTTTTGCCTCATCCATTTCTAAATATGTATTTGCTAATTTAAAACGAGCTAAAGTGTCTTTGTCATCAAGATTTAATATTTTTTGGTAATTATCAATGACTTTTTTTAAAGAATTTTTTTGTTTGTATATATCTGCTAATTCAAAATATAGAGCTTTAGCATCAGGATGGTTTTGGATGGCTTCTTCAAGTATTTGAACAGCTTGAAGCCAGTTTGATTTGACTAAAAAACGGGCTTGATATATAAAATTATTATAATTTTCCATTAAACAAGTCCCTTAATGTATTTTTTATCTCATCAGGATTAATAGATTTAAAGATAATTTCACGTGCTTTACTTCCATTTGCAAATCCCTTTGTATAAAAAGCAAAATGAGCTCTCATAGGAATTAATACTTTTGTGTCTTGAGTATTATGTAGTACTCTGTCAATGTGTTCTAAAATGTATTTTAGTTTTTCATTAGGAGCAAGATGTTTTATGCAATTACTATTATTGTTATTTGATAAATAATCTTTAATCTCTTGAAATATCCAAGGTTTTCCTAACGCTCCTCTGCCAATCATAATTCCATCACATTTTGTTTCATTTAGCATTTGTATGGCATCTTCAGGAGTATATATATCTCCATTACCAATTACCGGGATTGACAAAACTTGTTTTATTTGTTTGATAATATCCCAATTGCTATGCCCTGAAAAATGTTGTTTTCTTGTCCTTGGATGAATTATTAATAGTTTTGCACCTGCTTGTTCTGCCATTTGAGCAAAATCAATTGCATTTATATTATCATCATCCCATCCTGACCGAATTTTTACCGTTAAAGGGATATTTAGATTGTCTAATACTGAACTGACTTGTTTAATGATTTCACAAGCTAAGTCAGGTTTAAGCATTAATGCACTTCCGGCATATCGTTTAACGACTTTTTTTACCGGACAACCCATATTTATGTCAAAGAAATCAGGTTTTAGTTTACTAAGTATTTCAGATGCTTTTGCCATAACATTTGGATTATCTCCAAATAATTGTATCCCAAAAGGTCTTTCAAATTCTTCAAATCTAGTATAATGAGCCATTTTTTCAAAGTTTCTTTTTACTCCATCTGCACTGACCATTTCACTAACTAATACATCAGCACCACATTTTTTTGCAATAAATCTAAAAGGGGCGTCTGTATAACCCGCTAAGGGTGCTAACCATATTTTATTATGAGCTAATTTGTTTTTTACATAGCTATTTATATCGATATTTTCGGTTAAGGGTTGAAATTCAGTCAATTTGTTGTCCTTTATTTTGATATTTATGGTGTAAAGAATCATTAAACATTTTGTTGAAAAAAATTCCTGCTGCTATTGAAACATTTAGTGATTCCATTTTATTTTTTATAGGTATTGTAATTTTGTCAGTAAAGTTTTGTAGCTTGTTTATGTTAACTCCAATAGCTTCAGAACCTAAGACTAAGATATATGGCTTGTCCGGAAAAGTAAAATCTGTTAATGGAGTGCCTTTTTGAACATCGCTTATGTAAATTAATTCTTTTCTATCAGTTATCCAATTGTCATCATCATATAAGAATGGAATGTAGAAAATAGAACCCATAGATGCACGAACAACTTTGGGATTTGATAATTCACAACAATTTTTTGATAATACAATACCATCAATGTCAAAGGCTGTTGCTGTTCTGATAATTGTTCCCATATTCCCGGGATCTGATATTGAATCAAGATAAATGATTTTATTGAATTTTTTGATTTCGTTAGTTTTAAAATTTAAAATTGCAAAGATATTTTGAGAAGTTATTGTATTAGAGAGTTTATTTGCTTGTTGTGTGCTTAAACTCATAATTTTTGTGTCTTTAGAAATACTTGCAATTTCATTTAATAATGTATTATAATTCGATATTTTGTTTTCATCAATTAGTAAATATTCAAAGGAAGATTGTATGGATAAATCTTTATTTTTAATATAATCAAATATTTGAGAAATAAGTCTTTCTCCTTCAATCAAAATCTTACCACTATCTAATCGATATTTTTTTTGATTAAGTTTGTTAACTGACTTTAAAAATTCATTACTTATTCTATCAATCATATATAATTCCTTAATTAACCTATATCTTAAGAAGCTTTTATTAGTCAAGAGAAAATTGTTGAGCTTATTAAGTATAATGAAAAGGCTGTTGAATAATAATGTTATACGAGCATTTTTGTTAGTACTTTGCTTTGTTGTGCGAGCATCTTGCTTGCACTTTGTTTTGTTGTGCGAGCATCTTGCTTGCACTAAAAAATCATTATTTAAAAAATAAACTGAATTTTTAGAATAATAAATATTAATATGTTATAGCCTAAAAAAGCGTACAAATTAGTACGCTTTAACTATAAAAGTAATTAGAAATTTTGTAAATAGTTTTCCGGAGTTGATTTATCGTTTCTTTCCCATCTTTCATCAATATAGAATTTTACAGGAGAATTCTGTTTAAAATAGTCAACCATCGCATCTCTGAGGTTTATCTCGTGTCGAATAATTTGACTTTCGGGTAGAGTTGTTAAAAGGGTTAACCCTGCATTTCCTTGAAGTAAAAAATCAGTTGTTGCGACTTTATATCTCTTGTTTGGGTCCCAAGGCTCACCATTGATTTCTAAAAGTGTAACTCTGTCAAAATCACTTCTTGTTTTATTAAATCTGATTTTACCGCCTGCAAGTAATAAGCCTTGTCTTGAGCCTGCAATCCTGGTTTCAATGATGCGTTTTAACATAATTCCGTCAACTACAAGAGTTACAATCATATTATCAAAAGGCATTGCATTAAAAACGTGTCTATAGGTTACATTACCCATTGGTATTTCTGCTCTTATTCCACCGAGATTAATAAAAGAGAAATCTGCATTAACTGCATCTCTCATAGCTTCACAAGTGAAATTTCCCATTGCATTTTGGTTATCAACAGATGTTCTGGATAAAAATACTCCGGCAATACCAACTACCTCATCCATACCTTTTTCTGCTATGGTTTGTTGTTCACTTATATAGGCATCAACTTCAGGATCCGGGATAAACTGGTCTTCAAAAAGCGTTAATTGGAGTTTATCTTCAGCAGGTGTGTCAAACCCGGAAATAGTTTTTGTTTCAGGATCTATTTTTACCATTAAGTGTATAAGTCCGGAACCATAAGCATATCCTTGAAAAACTAAGGTGTGTGTAATAGGATCAACCCATGGTCTATCAAATCCTTTATGAATGTGTCCGGCAAACATAAGATCAATACCTTCAACTTCATGAGCAAGTTCTTGAGCATCATAACCCCAATTTCTTTCAGTTTGCTTTTTGTTAGGATTTTCATATCTTTTTTGATATTCAGGTAATGGATCATAAGGTATTCCTGCATGCACGGTTGCGATAACTATATCTACTTTTTCTACGTCTCGTAAATGATTAACATAATATTGTAGTACTTCTTTTTCATCAATAAAATCGACAAATCTTATATGGTCAGCAAAACTCATTTTTTCTGTATCAGTTGTAGTAATTCCAACAATGCCAATTTTTAAACCCATTTTTTCTACAATAATAAAAGGTTGTGCGTATTCAACAAGTTCTAAAGTACCTTTTCGATAAACATTTGCAGCTAAAATTGGGAAGTTAGCATCTTCTAAAGTATTTTTTAATTTTTCTTCACCTAAATCGTATTCATGGTTTCCGAGTACAAGAAGATCATATTTGACCATATTCATATATTCTATAACTGCTTTCCCAGCTGAAAGAGAACCGATAGGGCGACCTTGGAAGAAATCTCCTGTATCTATTAGGAGATTATCTCTTAAATTTTCGGTTGTTTTTTCTCTAACTGACTTAATGTATGTTGCCGCAGAGGCTCCGCCTCCGAGTTGAGGGGGAAAAGCAGGATTCATAAAAGTAGCTTTTGCTCTGTCAATTCCACCGTGAAGATCATTTGTAAATATAATATCTAATGTTAAATCATCAGCAAAGCATAAAACTGAAGAGATTAATAATAGACATAGAATATAAAGTTTTTTCATCTTTATCCTACCATTTGTATGTTAAGGAAGTGAATATTTTAAAAAATGATTCTGTTACTTTATCAGGATTTTCCCATCCTCTATCTGTAGGTTCAATGCCACTCCAAAGATTTTGATGATTATAGTAGCTATCCATAAATAAATCTAAGGTTTTGTATTCTCTTCTGCCGTATTCTCCGGCTAAATCTAAATGTAAATTTGTTGTAATCTCAAAACCGGTTCCGGCTGTAATCACAGGAAGAGTAATACTGTTATCTTGAATTGAAGCTTCATGTCTAAATCCTAAACGTAACGGGATAGCTCTTCCGACATAATGTTCCATTCCAACGTAAAAAGACCAAGTATCATCATATAAATCATCAATATCAGAATTTTGTATATATTCCATATCAAGTTGAAAATTAGTTTCAAAAGGGTTACGAGGTTTAAATAACATACCAAATCTTAATCTTGATGCTAAGATATAGTCATCAGATGATTCAATTGTATTTCCATTTACTTCTAAATCAGCATCTAATGTAATCTTAGGTGAATAAGTAACAGCTAATCTAATTCTTTCATTAATCTGAGAAGAAATACCAAATTTTGTGCTGAAACCTTTTAAAGAGTTTGATGTTGAAGAAATATTGTCTGTTAAAACACCTGATCCAACAGCTTGATGTGCATAGTCAGACCAATGGATACGTCTTTCTATATCATAATTCCCGTTAAGATAGGAAAGTTCAGTACCAATAGAGATATATTTGTTACCATAATTCAATAAAATGCTATAACTATCTAAAAAACCATCTGATTCGATAAAATTTTTAGCAATAATAGGAGGGTAATTATCTGCATCAGAGTTTTCGTCATTTCTAACTTCTTCTTGATAATCAGAATAAAAATTTAAGATAGGTTTGTAAGATATTCCAAGGTTTATTTTTGAAGAATTAATAATAAAGCTTTTATATGCTGAAAAACTAAACTCATTATAAAAATTTTCATTGCGAGCATAAGTACTTTCATCAACATAGCTATCAAAAAAGTTGTACATTGGGAGTGCTCTATTTTCAGAATTTTTGATTAATGAATAATTAAACTGTATTTCTTTTTCATTATTTAGATAGTAAAGATTTGCGGGATTAATATTGCTATCCATAAGGTTAAACCCTCCGGCAGTACCTGTTCCACCCATTGCAGCACTTCTTGCATCATGATTATTTATAAAATTACCTTGATTATTCTCATATATTTCAAATATAGAATAAGCAGAAATATTTACGATACTTGTTAATAAAAATAGGCTTAAGATAACCAATTTCAAGTTTTTTGATAATATATTTTTTTTCATTATTCCTCCATTTATTTTAGAAACGCCAATCAATTTGTAAACGAACTGCGTTTTCTGTTTTATCAACATTACGATAATAGTCTTCTACTCCTGTTAGAGATTCATTCCACCAAGCTCTAAAAAAGAGTTCTTTGGTTCTATAAAATTTAAGTTTGTATTTAAGTGAGATGTATAGATTATTAGCAATCTTGTTTTGAATTAAAAACCAATATTTTATACCATGTTCTCCTAAGAAGTCAATTTCAATATCTTCCCAATCCCAATGGGATACACTATGACCATTCCAATAAGAAATTGCATTTCTTAATCTTAGTTTAGAATTGAGATTATGAGTCCAGTCAATTCTGATAAAATCGCCATGCATAAGAGTTTGTGCTTGGATGAGAGATTCATCGCTTGTAGGTTCGCCTTCATTGGTTAAATAAGGATAAGGAGGTGATTTAACTTGTGTATATCTATATTCAAATTGAAGACGATCTCTATTTGACAGATATGATGTTAGAATAGCACTGGTTTCAGATGTTTCAGAAACACCTCTGTCTGCATCGTCATCATAACGATTAATTTGATGTTTATATTTTCCTCTAAGGCTTAGTTGATAAATTGGTCGGTAATCAATGTCGCCTTGAAATCTTACAGTTCTTCTTCCATCTGCTTTTCTTTCAAAGATGTCGATATATGTTCTGTTTAGAGTTAGATAGGTACTAATTTTATATCTTGTTTCAAAATATATCCCTTTTTCTGCTTGGGATTCAGAACTATTTAGATATACGTCAGCTAAAAGTTGGTTAGTTAGAGCGTAAATATTTTTATTTAAAATTGTGTCATTAAACTTTCTGTGTTCTGAAAAACCTCGTGCGTAAGGGTTATCAAAATCAATATCATAATCTCTATATAAAGCTAAGAAATAGAAGTTTTCAAATTGTGTATAGGTACTCATAACTATTGCAGAAGGATCATCACCGATTTTGCCTTCATTTCCGTTAACTTTGAGCTCAGCATATTCCCCTTGAAAAGAGGTGTTACCGACAACTGTTCTCCAGTCTAATCCCATCACTTGCCTGTAGTCTCTTTCGTACTCGCCTTCAATATAGGTAGAATACATATTAGAAATTTGACTATCAAGTCTTTTCCATTTAGAAAAATCAGCTAAGTCTCTTATTAATAGGTTCCTAAGCTCATCACTTTGGAGTGAAACAAAATGAGCATTATCATAAATAGTTTGTGTACTTGTAAGTCCAATGTGTGTTCCTACTAAGGGGTTATATTCTACTCTTGCTCCAAGCATAGTTTCGTCTAAAAAATTCATTCTAGGCATTAATTTCATTGGGGACATTAAGCCTTGATTAAAATATTTTTCAGCTTTTATTAAGTCGTCATTATCAAATCTAATAGTGGGGGTTATATATGAAAATATATGATATTTACCGTTAACTTGATCATTTTCATTAATTAATCCGTCATTATTTATATCGTAAACAACAGCATCTTTTTTGTCGTTAGAATACCAAAAAGATGTGCAAAAATTTGATCGTTTTAATTCTAAAGCGATACCTTTAAGAGCATATTCTTGAGAACGAGATAAATCACCGGTTATGCCTGTAATTCTTTTAGAAAATCCATGACCTGTTTTTCTTGAACTATAATAGTCAGTGTTTTCTATTACAAGTCCTTCTCCATAAGTAACACGATAGTTGCCGGCAAATATTTTTATATCATTATTACCAAAAAAGTTAAATTTATTTTCGTAAGAAGCATAATATTTTGCGTCTTTTAAGACATCTGAACCGCTGTCTTCAGTAAAAATCTTTTCTCCTGTTTGGTTGAATAACAAAAGCCCAAATTTATAATTATTAGCATATCTAACTCGAAATTTATTTGTATAAGCTGGAGTTGCATTATCTAATTTAAAAAACCCCCAGTATGAATGACTGATATCTTTAATTGAGGCGTCTTTGTTTTTCACTATTTCACGATACATTTCTTTTGTATCATCGTCAAAGCTTAAATTTTCATATTTAAATTGATAATTAGAAAAAAGTTTTTTTCTATTAGGCTCTTCAACGTAATATATATAGTGTCTTAGGTTTGTTGCACCATAGTGTGACAAGCCTGTTGTGCTTCTTAAATTTCGATAATCTGTTATTGTGTCGCCTGCAGCGATTCTTTTACTGATAGCTACTGCATCAATCGGAGATACATTTGGCATATTTAAGATGTCTGAAAAATACATTTGATTGATGTTTTGTGGCGTCATAAGATAATCTTCCCAAATGTCTGAAAAACCTTCTTGAATCCCTTCTTGTGATCCAAGTCTTTCTATTAGATAATCAATCTCTTCTCTTCTTTGTTCTGTTTCATCAAGGTCAGTATAGTATGAAACTGTAATTAGTGGTTTAATTTTTAATAATGTTTGTTGGTCAATTTCGGCAATCTTCCTTAAATCATAGATACTCTCAAAGAATGAAGTAAAAGTTCTGTAATTATAAATTGCATTTGCTTGAATATCCGAAATAGGTAAAGTTTCAAGCTCTTCCAAACTAGCTTGATTAATATCAATCTTTTCTGTATTTGTTAATGAAAAAAGATTAAAACTGACTGCTACAAACAACAGGAGTAGCCATAGAAACCTTTTCATAAAACTCCTTTATTTTACACTTTTTTAATCACGTATTTGCTTATATTTGACAAAGTAATTTTTCTTATTTGAATTGTAAAGCATTTTTTTAAGAAAAAGTAAAATTTCTTTTATTTAATTATTTCATAGGCAGTTAATCTGATCTAATAAGTATGTTGAATAATTATTATTAGGTTTATGTATAACTATATGATTTTAAAAAAGATGCCATAATAATATAAAACCGATTTTGAAATTTATGACATTTATTATAAGTATTTTCTTGACATAATGGACTATACGTTTTTTGTAACATAATACTATTATGAAAGTGAGATTTGAAATGAAAACTGAAATGAGTCTTAAAGATGGTTTAAAAAAGTTATTTCCAATGATTATATCTGAAAAGCAACTTTTTTTAGGTGGACTATTATTTATGGTATTGACTACGGTAGGCAGGTTATTTGATCCGATAGTGATAGCTCATATCATTGATGTTTCAGTGCCTAAGCAAGATATAAAAGATATGTTTCTATGGGGATTTGTCTTTGCCGGTGTGATATTAGTATCAGGTTTTATGTCATATTTACAGATTATGTGGATGGCAAAACTCGGAGTAAAAATTATAACAAAATTAAAATTTAAACTATTTAATCATCTTATGTTTTTACCGGTTTCTTGGTTTGATAAAACTCCGGTAGGTGAACTAATTTCAAGGGTAGAGTCAGATTGTGAACGAGTGAAAGATTTATTTTCTCAATTTAGTGTAACAATGATTGGTAATATATTATTTTTTGTTGGTATGTTGGTAATTTTATTGTATAAAGATTGGAAAATAACTTTATTTTTATTTATTCCAATGACTTGTGTGTTGTGTTTATCAATCATAATTATTAGATATTTGACTAAATATTATAAAAAATCTCGTGAACTAAATGCTGTTATAACAGGTAGATTAACAGAATATATCCAGGGCATAAGTATAGTTCAATTGTTTAATCAACAAAAAAGAGTAATTGATTATATTGATGAAAAAAGCAATGAAAAACAACAAATAGATACTAAAGCTTCATTTATCGAATATGGAGCTTGGGGTGTCAATGATTTTTTGATACAGACAGTCTTTATAATTATTATTGTTTTGCTTCTTAGTCCAAAGATATTAAATGAATCAGTTACTATTGGCACATTAATAATCTTTATTCAATATTCAGTTAGATTAGTTTGGCCTATCATACAAATAAGTGAAAATTTAAATCAGTTTCAGCGTGCCTTTGTCTCTTTAAGAAGAGTTTTTGGATTACTTGAAGAAAAAACAGAAGATTTGTTTGAAACACAAGCTGAGATGAAAGTGCCTACATTTAATGAAGAGATTGAATTTTCAAATGTATGGTTTAAATATAAATCAAGTGATGATAAAAGTAAGGAAGAATGGGTTTTAAAGGATGTAAGTTTTAAAATCAGAAAAGGTTCAAGAGTTGCCTTAGTTGGAGCTTCAGGTAGCGGTAAAACTACCACCGTAAGTTTATTGTGTCGTTTTTATGATATTCAGAAAGGGCAAATATTAGTCGATGGTGTTGATATTAATAGCTTTAAGCTTTCTGATTGGAGACGCAAAATAGGCCTTGTTCTACAAGATATCATTTTGTTTCCGGGAAATTTGCTTGAAAATATCAGAATATATAATGATGATATAAGCGAAAAAAATGTATTGGATTCTATTGATACAGTTCATGCAAATCAGCTTTTTGAAAGAATGGATAAAAATCTTTATAGTGAAATAAGAGAACGCGGTCAAAATCTTTCTATGGGAGAGAGACAGCTTTTATCATTTGCTCGAGCAGTATCTTTTAATCCGGAGATTGTTATAATGGACGAAGCTACGGCTTCTATTGATGCAAAAACTGAAAGTCTAATTCAAAAATCTATGTCAAAATTGCTTTCGGATAAGACAGCTTTAATTGTAGCTCATAGATTAGCTTCCGTTATAGATTGTGACGAAATATTATTGTTTGATAACGGTCAGATTATTGCAAGAGGAAGTCATAATCAACTTTTACAATCTTCTTCCGAATATAAGAAATTAGTTGAACTTCAATTTTTGAAAAATACCGAAAGTAATACAGGAGTATAAAAACAATGATGAATAATATAAATCATATTAAATGGATAAAAAATGAGTGGAAATCACATAAAGCTTATGTCGTTATATTACTTTTTCTAACTCTATTATCTACAGCAGTAGCAGTAGCTTATCCATTTCTTTTTAGACAGCTGATAGATTCTTTGGAAAAGTCTTTATCAACTCCCGGTCAAATTAATCCTATGTCACCGGTACATAAAATAGTGTTAATTATGCTTATTGTTGGTTTTGTTAGAGTTATTTCATCTTTTTATCCGGGATTTAGAGCATATATGAATTTATTATTTGAATATGTGTTAAGACACAGATATTTCAAGTATATAATTGAAAAAGATTATAGGTTCTTTTTGAAATTCAGAACCGGGGATTTAGTTACCAGATTAACTAATGATATACAAGATTTTCCAAAGATAGGATGGTTTTTGTGCTCCGGAATATTTAGAGCATTTGATTCTTTTATCAAGATATTATTTTGTTTGGTAGTAATGTTTTTATTGAGTTGGAAACTTACCTTACTTGCTATGTTACCAATACCTTTTATGATAGCTGTGTTTTATATTGTTTCAAATAAATTACACAAAAGCTTTGAAAAAAATCAAGAGGCTATCTCTGAAATAAATAATCAATTAGAAATGACTTTTTCGGGGATAAAAATAATTAAAGCGTTTGTTTGCGAAGAAAAATATAAAAGATTTTTTTCTAAGGCTTTAGATAACAGATTCATTACGGAGCTTAAATTAGTGAAAATCAATACAGTTTTACATTTAGTATATGAATATATTGATTATTTTTCAATGATTTCTATTATTTTATTTGGTGGTTATATGGTTGTAAAAGGCGAAATTACCATAGGTACTTTTTATGCCTTTTATACATATCTTTCTATGTTAATATATCCTATTCTTGACTTACCTCAACTTTTTGTTTCAGGAAGACAAGCCTTTGTATGTATCGATCGCTTGGAAGAAATAAAAAATTTCCCGGTTATTAGTTATAAATCTGAAGTGAAAAAATATATCAAAAATATTAATAATATAAGATTTGAAAATGTTAGCTTCACTTATGATGATAGAAACGTAAAAATATTAGATGATATAAGTTTTAAAATCACCAAAGGACAAAAAGTGCTTATATTAGGCAGTTCAGGTTCGGGAAAATCAACTATTTTGGGATTATTGAGTGGCTTGCTTATACCTCAAAATGGACAGATATACATTAATGATATTCCTATTAGTGAAATTCAAACTGATAATTTAAGAGAATTTATTGGTTATGTTCCTCAAGAACCGTCTCTTTTCTCCGGAACAATTCAAGAAAATATCTTATTTGGTAAAGAAATGAATGACATTGATGAATATGAAACGATTATAAATACCGTACAAATGAAAGATGAAATTATTCAGTTTCTTGATAAAGACCAAACTTTGCTTGGTCAAAAAGGTTTATCAATTTCCGGAGGTCAAAAACAGAGACTTGCTATTGCGAGAGCATTGTTTAAAAAGCCTCAAGTTCTTATATTGGATGATATTACTGCGAGTTTAGATGCAAAAAAAGAAGAGTTACTTTGGGAACAAATTTCAAAATTATTCCAAGATTTGACTGCTTTTATTGTTTCTCATAGATTATCCTCATTAAGATATGCTGATGAAGTTATTTTACTTGATTCCGGTAAAATTAGTGCTTATGGAAAACATGAACAGTTAATCAAAGAACATCCACAATATAAGGAATTTATTCAACATCATTATAAAACTTAAATTAATGCTTTTTACTATGTGAGCATTTTGTGGACTTGAGTCTCTAATCGCATAGCGAGAAGGGACTTGAAAACAAAACAGATTGCTCCTGCACAGACTCATCGCAATGATAAATTATAACCACAGAGAAAAGAGAGGCACTTAACGGTGCCTCTTTTTTTTATAGCAACAGATAAACACCGATGAAAACAGATTTTAAAAAATAATTTGACAAAAGGGATAGATGGTGTTATATTGTAATTGGAAACACTAAGAGAGCTTAATCCTCGTTTGATTAGTGTGGACGGTTTCCAGGTGATTAAGGCCTGGCTTAACCCCTAAAAAAGATAAACACCGATGAAAACAGATTTTAAAAAATAATTTGACAAAAGGGATAGATGGTGTTATTTTGTAATTAGAAGTGGAGAGAGAGCTTAATCCTCGTTTGATCGAAGCGGAAATCAGTAAATGATTAAGGTTTACTGAGGCCCTGAAAGAGGGAGGCTTTACAGCCTCTCTTTCTTTTTTACTATTTTACAAAGAAACCTTCTCTTTGTTTGTTGATGTAATTATCTTCAGCTGCAATTTGAATTTTTTTCGTTTAGCGAAAAAGGATATACAGTGATGTACATAAACGGGGTTATAAAGGGATGTTTTGGTCATCGCAAGGCAGGAGGGACAGAGAAATTCTTTGCTCAAAAAATTTAAAAATCGTTTGAAATAAAGGAGTGAAAAATGGCTTATACAGTTAAAAGTTTTTTTGAAATTTTCAGCGAAGAAATATACACAGGTAAGCTAACACGCTTGAGTGAAAGATATTTTAACTGGAGTATGGAGATGGATAATTTACCTGAATTAATAGGAAATAAGGAGTTTAAGTCTTTGTTAATTCGTGCAAGAAAGGTGCTTTTTGAAGATAAAGAAGACAAAGAAGAAATCATTGCAATGAATAAAATATACCGAAAAAGCGAAAAACCGGCCAAAGAACAGTACTGGTGGTGGTTAGAGAAGCTGTGAAAGTGCAGACACATAGGTCTGCCCGTACATGATCATCCCCAACAGAATATAATATAAAAAAGATCCGAAAAGTCGGGGCTTTTTTTTTGTTAAAAAAACTGTGGCAAACGAATGCAAAAGATTATAAATACATTGGCTAAGGTCAAAAGATTATTGGGAGAAGTTGGGTTAAGTGAAGTAATTGCCGGTGGTGTCGTAGCCGGTGACAAAAGCTTGAATGATGTAATGGGTCAACTCTTAGAGGGCGGAAAAACAATTGAGTTTTTAGAAATTATTACCAGAAATACTGAAGTTGATTTTGGAGAAATGGAGCCTGAGGAGGTGCAAAAGCTTGTATCAAATTTTTTTACAGCTATCAAAGGATGCTTGCCGGAATCCTTACAAACAAAACTTCAAAACACGGTAGTACCAAAGGGAATGTCTTCTTAGACTATGTTTATTGTCTGAAGAGATTAGGATTATGGGACGATGAGATTGAGCTTGATGAGGCAGTATATTTGCTGTCAAAATATCGGGAAGAGAATAAGGATCAGGTGTGAGATAACTATGACTATTCTAAATAGATTGGATTATTTTTTAGGATTAATTAGTTCGTCAATCCAGTCCTTTTTGCGTTCTCTATGGAATTTAACCCAGTCAACAGGTTTTCCCCGGTTATTTGCAATAAGAACAATCAAAGCAATTCCTATAACCGGCAAAAAAGCGTTAAAAATTTCAATCCATACCATATATTCACCTCTAATAATAAAATAATGTAGGATTTAATTATGTCAAGTAATAAATTAAGTTTTGAATTAGAAATTAAGACAAACCAAGTAATGCAGGTCAGGGGAATGTCTTCTTAGACTATGTTTATAGTCTGAAGAGATTAGGATTGTGGGATGATGAGATTGAACTTAATGAAGCAGTATATTTACTGTCAAAATATCGGAAAGAGAATAAGGATTAGGAAAATGTTGTGCGAGCATCTTGCTTGAACTTAAGCCGGACTTGATTTGTAGCGAGCAAAGCGAGTGTGAGTTGAGAATGGCGATATGGTTTTGTGTTCTCAAGACCCTTCTTGTTTCGCAATTAGAGACTCAAGTCCACTAAAAATATTAATCATTCTCAAACGCAGTTTGAGGTTCAATAAAAGCATCGTAGATGCGACCCTTTAATAGCTCGGTGCGTCAGCGCCGGGTATAATACGACCCCACAACCTTTTAGCTCTGTAGGAGCGACACATTACAAATAGTTGCTCCTAAGGAGCTGATATTTTTATAAGAAACGCATATCCATAGCTCACACTATGGGCTATTAAAGGCTGACACCTACGGTGTTGAAGCGTGGCAGTCTCTCTTTGGGGACTGTCCAATAAATGGTACAGTTTTTGATTCATTTTTTTATTTTTCCTTTCATTCTGAAACTATCACCAATGATAATAGTTTCAGAATGGTGTATAATTCTATCAATAATTGCAGAAGTTATAACACTATCTCCAAAAGCAGATCCCCACTCTTGAAACAGCTTATTTGAGGTTAATATAACAGATCTAAATTCATATAATTCATTAATTAATTGAAAGAATAGATTAGCATTTTCTGTTTTTATTGGTAAGTATCCAATTTCATCAATCACAACTAAATCAAACTTAGCTATCCTTTTAAGCCATTTTTTAAATTCATTATTATAGTCAGCTAATAACATTTCATCCATTAGGTTATTCATTGTAAAAAAAATAACTTTATACCCAACCTTTAAAGCTTCATAACTCAAGGCAATAGAGATATGGGTTTTACCTACACCCGGAGGTCCCATAAATATTTTATTACATCTTTGATCTATCCAATCAAAAGTTTTCCATTCAGCGATAAGTTTTTTATTTATATCATGCTGATAGTTAAAATCAAATTCATCAAAAGTTTTAATTTGAGGGAATCCACAAGCTTTAGTATTTCTATTTATAGCTGTCTGATTTCGATAAAGGCATTCCTGTTTCAGTAAATATTCTAAAAAAGCAAGATATGATAAGTCATTTTGCTGGGCATAAGTTATAACTGATTCCAGTAAGGTAGCTGAATGATAACATCTTACTTTTCTTAAATTTTCTTTAACATTTTGAATCATTATAACCTCCTATTTTGTCATAAATAGATAAATCTCTTTGGATTATACTTTTCTTGTTAGTGTCTGTTTGTCTAATTTCTTTTTGTGCTTTTAATTGTAAATTAATGTTATTTAGTTTTTCTTTTTTTCGATAACTCATTATTAGTTTTTCTATTTTTGAAGCTTTTATGTCTTCAAAATTTAAGATATCTTTAATTATTTTATTCCAGTCTATATCTTGATTTTTTTGATAAAAAGAAATTACTGCTCTTATTTGATCACGTGGATTCCTACTATTTTCCGTAATTAAGCGTTCAATAAATATATTACTATCGTTATATTTACCAATAAATTGTAATAACTGCTCTTTTAGTTCTTCTAATATTTTTGTATAATCTCTAAAATGATTACTATTAATAATCGGCCTAACTTTTCCAATCGCTAATTTATGAGAAGCCACTAATTCCATAGTTGTAGGATCATATATTTGGATTATCTCATTTTCTGTTTTTACTAAAATTTTCTTTCTTTGGTAAATATAAGGAGCTGAATATTTATTAGACTTCCATGAAAAAAGACCGGTTTTATCAACATTTCTTTCTTCATAAGTAGTATATTCATAAGGAATTAAACATTTTTTTTCTACTTCGAAATATGATATTGGAGTTGCTCTTAAAGTACAGTGTTCGCGATTATCAATCATTTCTAACCAGATTAATGATTTACTCCTAATATCTTGAATATCTGTAAAAGTAGTTCCATATAAAAAATCATTTTTTACTTCTTTGACTGAATTCTCAACAACACCTTTACTTTGAGGATCATATCCTTCACAAACATAAGGGTTTACTCCGACTTTAGTTATATACTGATAAAACTTCTGATTAAACCAAACTTCCCTATACTTTTCTTCAATCACTACTAGTTTTGTTTGATCATAAAGAGTTTCTTTAGGCAGATAACCAAAATAGCAAAAACATGCCTCATGTGCTTTTATAAAATCATTTGTGTTAAAAGGTCTTTCTTGATAATATACATATCTTCTTTTTGAATAACAAAAAATGAAAACTATAAAATAAATCTTAACCGATTCATTGAAAATATTTTGAATATACATTTCACCCGGATCTACCTGCATCATAACTCCGGGTTTATGATCTACTACACTAAAATATCTTTGAGACTTAGGTATAATCTCAGCTTTTAATTTATTTATAAAATTACGAAAAGCACGCTCACTTATATTAATATTCGGGTTATCGTATAAAAAATCTCTATGCATTCTACTGGCACGCATTTTTGGGGTATTGATCAATACTTCATTAAGCTTTTCTTTAAATGGCTCTAAAATACTTTTACGAGCTGGCTCTAAAAATGTCTTATTGACTTCAAATAATGGTATTTTTAGGTATTTTTGAACGGTTGTTTTAGAAATTGAAAGCATTTTGGCTATCTCTCTAACACTAAATCCTTTTTCGCGTAAAACCTTAATCGCGTGATACATTTCTACTCCTTTCATAACTTCTTTAATCTCCTATTTTATTGATTAAAGAAGTGTACCATTTTAAACTACCAAAACTGTACCATTTTCATTTTCCGTTTTCAAGATGTACCCACACAGCCTTTTAGCTCCGTAGGAGCGACATCTAATATCTAATAATTGCTCCTCTGGAGCTGATATTTTATAGGGAAACGCATTCCCATAGCTCACGCTATGGGCTATTAAAGGCTGACACCTATGGTGTTGATAGATCGTTTCTTTGCAAAAAAATTGTTTGTTGTGTGAGCATCCCTGCTTGCACTTTTTTTGCTATAAGCCGGGAGCTTGTAGGACTCTTCTGTATTTTGAGACAGCCTAAAACTTGTGGCTATGATTTTTATTTCATGTAGAAAAAAAAAGTTCTTGACAAGTTTAGCTATTTCGTTAATTAGGAAAATAGTAAATAAGATAGAGGTGATTATGGTGAAATCTATGAATGATATAGCAAAAATATTCAGTGCTTTAGGACATCAATCAAGACTGCTAATTATAAAAGCATTGGCTGAGAAAGAACATTGTGTATGCGAACTAAAAGAAATTGTTGGTTCAGAGATGCCAACTATTTCAAAGCATTTATCAGTGTTAAAAAATGCAAATCTGGTTGAGAGTAGAAAACAAAATAATCAAGTTTTTTATAGAATTGCATATCCATGTGTTTTAGGATTTATAAATTGTCTGGAAGAAAAATAAAAGGAGAGAATATAGGAGAAAAATTCAAAGAACTAAAGACCCTACTGATTATGGTAGGGGTGTTTTTAGTGGCTTATTTTGTTCCATTTGAAAGTCAATATTTTAAAAATGGTATCAATGAAGCCTTTTATATGTTGCAAGATTATGCTCGATTGCATGTGTTGTTATGCTTGTTACCTGCTTTGTTTATAGCAGGAGCAGTTGCAGTATTTGTAAGTCAGGGTGCTGTAATGAAGTATCTTGGACCAACTGCTAAAAAATGGATAGCATATAGTGTTGCCTCAGTTTCAGGAGCAATATTGGCTGTATGTTCGTGTACAATATTGCCATTGTTTAGTGGTATATATAAAAGAGGAGCAGGCTTAGGTCCTGCGATAGCTTTTTTATATTCAGGTCCTGCGATAAATATCCTTGCTATTGTGATGACATCGAGAATTCTTGGTATGGAAATAGGTATTGCCAGAGCAGTTGGGGCTGTATTATTTAGTGTGATAATTGGATTTACAATGCATATTATATTCAGAAAAGAAGAAACAGAAAGACAAAACGGGATGATGAATGCAGGTTTACCTGAAAGCAATAAACCTTTATGGCATACTTTATTATTCTTTGTGCAGATAATTATGGTATTATTGTTACTTAATTGGACAAAGCCAAACGATGCAACAGCAACAGGTTTTATGAACTGGATGTTTACTAATAAGTGGGTTTTATCAGGTGTGGTTTCATTTACTTTTGGTTTGACTTTGAGTTTCTTTTATGGTTTTAAAATCTGGAAAGTCATATCCACAGCAATTGTTGTCTTGGTTTCAGCTTTTATCTTTCAAGATCAGGTTATGTTACCTTATGTAATTGGTGTTGCTATGTTTACTACTTTCTTAATATTTGAAGAAGGCGAGCTTAGAGAATGGCTTGATGCTTCATGGGATTTTACAAAATTAATCATACCTTTGTTGTTTATTGGCGTGATGATAGCAGGTTCGTTATTAGGCAGACCAGGATATGAAGCGTGGATTCCTTCATACTGGATAGAAACTGCTGTTGGCGGAAACTCCTTATTTGCAAATTTCTTTGCTGCCATTTCAGGTGCTTTTATGTATCTTGCTACTTTAACAGAAGTACCTATTTTGCAGGGCTTACTGGGTAGTGGAATGGGAAAAGGTCCGGCTTTGGCATTATTATTATCAGGTCCGGCTCTTTCTTTACCAAGTATGTTAGTAATAAATACTGTTTTAGGTTTTAAAAAGACTGCTGTGTTTGTAGTTTTAGTTGTAATTATGTCAACTATTACAGGTTATTTATTTGGAGCTTTAATATGATAATGACCTGGTTTGAAGCTTTATCTATGGCACTTTATGCAAGCATACCGATGGCAATTTTGGCATCGTTTGCCTGGGGTATTTTAAGTATTTTACTCAGTCCATGTCATTTAGCAAGTATTCCACTGATTATTGGTTATCTAAATGGACAGGAAAAAAATAATGTTTGGATATCTTTTAAACTATCTACATATTTTACTGTCGGAATATTGCTAATGATGGGTATAATCGGATTGATTACAGGACTTTTAGGCAAAATGCTTGGAGATGTAGGTGTATGGGTAGAGCTAACTATGGGAGTTATTTTTATTGGGATTGCTTTACTTATTGCAGATGTTATTCACTTACCTTCATTTGGTCATAATTTTATACATTTAGGAAAAGGTAAAGGTGTGATAGGTGCATTGCTGATGGGCTTTGTTCTGGGTATAGCTTTAGGACCTTGTTCATTTGCTTTTATGGCACCGATATTAGGAATAGTATTCAGTTCGTTTCAAAGTAGGATGATATATTCTTTATCATTACTAACTGCCTATGTGGTAGGGCATTGTTTAGTTATAATTTTGGCAGGTACTTTTTCAACAGTTATTGAAAACTATCTGCATTGGACAAATAAAACCAAAACTACACTTATAGTGAGAAGAGTATGTGCTGTACTTGTCTTATTATCAGGTTTATATTTAATAATAAAAAACTTTATTTAAAGGAGTAAAAAATGGTTATCAAAATATTAGGAACAGGTTGTGCTAAGTGCAAAAAATTAGAAGAGGTTGCAAGAAATGCTATCATAGAAAGTGGGGTAGATGCAACTGTAGAAAAAGTAACTGATTTGACAAAAATCATGAACTATGGCGTGATGATGACTCCAGCTCTGGTGATTGATGAAAAAGTGGTAGCTGCCGGCAAACTACTTTCTGCTGGCGATATCGCAAATATGATAAAGAAATAAGGAGAATATGATGACTGACTGTAAATGTTCATGTGGATGTGCCAGTAATACAGCAAGGAAAAGTGTTTATCCTTGTGCTGGAGCGAGTAATGTAGGGAAAATATCTATGGATCTAGCAATAAAACTACATCAGTTGGGAAAAAATAAAATGAGCTGTACTGCTGGTGTTGGTGGTGATATATGCTCATTTGTTGATTCAGCAAAAGGGGATGATAATACCAATCTGTTGATTGATGGTTGTCCAGTTGCTTGTGTAAAGAAGATGTTTGATAATAAAGGTATTGAAAACTACGATCATATCGTTTTAACTGAAATGGGTATCAAAAAAGAAGGTGTTTTTGAATATGACCCTTCACATATTGACCGCTTAATTAAAGAAATCGAAGAAATGGGACTATAATGAAAAAAATAATAATATTGATACTAATAACTACTATTTGTTTAACTCTCTTCGCTAAAGAAGATAAGAAAGCTAATCCTAAGAAAAAACCATTGGTTACATTTTTAGAAATTGGTTCAGAAACCTGTATCCCCTGCAAAATGATGAAACCTGTTATGAAAGATATTCAGGAAGAATATAAAGATAAGATTGAAGTTATTTTTCATGATGTCAGCAAAGACCAGGAAGTTGCTAAAAAATATAATATCAGAGTGATCCCTACTCAGGTTTTTCTTGATAAAGATGGCAAGGAATTTCATCGTCATGAAGGTTTTTATCCCAAAGAAGAAGTTATGAAAATTGTAGACCCAAAATTGGGAATAAAAAGAAAAAAATAAATTAATAGAATCATGGCTCTGTATTTTAAACAGAGCCTTTTTTATTGTAAGGAAAGAAAAATGAAAAGAGTTATAAAAACTGTATCATTTGCTTTGTTGCTTATACTTTTGACTACTATATTATTTATAGTTTTAAATAAAAAAAATGAAGCAGAAAAGCAATTTATTGGTAAAGTGACATTTATTGAGCTTGGATCAAAAAACTGTATTGATTGTATCAAAATGTAAAAGGTTACAGAAGAAATAAAAAATGAGTTTAAAGATAAAATTAATTTTGTTTTCTATGATGTTAATACTAATGAAGATTATGATAAAGCTGAAAAATATAAAATAAATCTGATCCCTAGTCAAGTTTTCTTTGATAAATATGGTAAAGAATACTATCGTCACGAAGGCTATTTATCCATAGAAGAAGTAAGGAAAATTATCTTATCAGGACTTAAAATTTAATAGTATCTCCTTTATTATAATGCTTTTCTTTTATTTTTAAATATCGATGAAAATAAATATTGACAAGTTTCGATATATGAATATATTGTCATTAGGATTTGAATAAGAGGTAATTATGAAAACAATAGAAAAGGAACTGAAAATTTTAAAAGCATTAGCTGATCCTGTTAGATTAAAAATATTAAGTATTCTATCTGGCGGTGAGCTGTGTGCATGCAGTATTCTCGATTTAGTCTCTGTATCTCAGTCAACACTTTCTCATCATATGAAAACACTGATTGAATGTGATTTGGTAATTGGGAGAAAAGATGCTACATGGATGTACTATTCGATTAACATACAAACGAAGAGCATAGTAATAAAATTTATTGAAAATATTTTACAGGAAAAACCTGGATTAAATGAATCGAGAAATACTGAGAAAGGGTGTAAAAATGAATAATCTGACGATTACAATTAAGTATTTTCTGATTATCCTGTCAGAACTGATAGTTCTTTTTATTCTGATTAGTGCTCTGGTCAATTTTGTTTTTACTTTTATATCTAAAGAAAAAGTAAAAAAATGGATGTCAGGGAAAGGAATTATTGGAAATTTGATGGGTGCAACAGCTGGTTCAATAACTCCTTTTTGTGCTTGTTCGACAGTTCCGATGGCTAAAGGCTTTTTAGATGCTGGTGTAAATTTTGGTTCAATATTAAGTTTTTTAATTGCTTCTCCACTTTTAAATCCAATTATTATAACGATGCTCATTGCTCTGATTGGAATGAAAGCAGCTGTTATATATTTTTGTACGGTTTTTCTTATTTCAATTTTTGCTGGATTAATTTTCAATAAAGTAAAATCAGAAAAGCAAAATAATGAGACTGTTAAAACCTGTTCATGTAGCGCAGAATCCATTGTAAAAAATGGAGAATCTATAAAATCAAAGATAAAAAAATCATTTCAATCATCTTTACTTGATTTAAAATCAATAGCATTATATATGGTAATTGGTGTTGGAATTGGATCATTAATTTATGGATACCTCCCACAGGAATTAGTAATAAAGTATGCTGGAGGAGATAGTAATTACTCAATCTTTATTGCAGCTCTGATTGGAATTCCACTATATATAAGAACTGAGACAGCAATCCCAATAGGACTGGCTCTGATGAAAAAAGGGATGAATATTGGTGCAGTCATTGCACTTATCATTGGCGGTGCTGGGATGGCAATTCCGGAAATGACAATGTTGGCAAGTATATTCAATAAAAAAACAGTTTTAATAATCGTTTTTGTGATATATCTGATAGCAGTATTATCCGGATTTGTTTTTAACTTATTTTTGAATTAATATAAAAAATGGAGGAAAAAATGGAAAAACTCAGTAAAAGAGAAAAAGAATTAGTTGCTATCGGATCTGCAATGGGCTCAAATTGTGTCCCCTGTATTGAATATCACATTCCCTACGCCAAAAAAACAGGTCTTACAGATGAAGAGATTCTGGAAGCAATTGAAGTTGCTCAGATGGTAAAGAGTGTCCCCGCTGAAAAGATATTAAAAGTAGCCAGGGAACTTCTTAAATCAGAAAAAGATGCTTGTACAGATGTTAATTGTTCATGCAGACAATAATTTTCAAGTAAGGAGTACAAATGAAAGAGAGAAATGAAGGAATCAATTTCTTTGAAAAATACCTGACAATCTGGGTTGCAGCATGTATGGTGGCAGGAATACTCATTGGTAAATATCTACCCCTGATACCCCAGTTTTTAGGACAATTTGAGTATGCTCAGGTATCAATACCCATTGCGATACTCATTTGGCTAATGATTTATCCAATGATGATGAAAGTTGACTTTGCCAGTATTAAAAATGTTGGGAAGAGCCCAAAAGGTCTCTATGTCACATGGGTTACAAATTGGTTGATAAAACCTTTTAGTATGTATTTAATAGCCTGGTTTTTCTTTTTTGTTGTCTTTAAATCATTAATACCTGCTGATTTGGCAAAGGATTATCTGGCAGGAGCAATTATCCTAGGAGCAGCACCTTGTACAGCTATGGTCTTTGTTTGGAGTCATTTAACTAAAGGTAATCCTGCTTATACTGTGGTGCAGGTAGCAACCAATGATTTGATTATCTTACTGGCTTTTACTCCTATAGTTGCTTTACTATTAGGTATTGGAGGTATAACTATTCCATGGATGACATTGTTTTTATCTGTAGGTTTGTTTGTTGTTATACCACTTGCAGGTGGTATGATTACCAGACATTCTGTTATTAAAAATAAGGGTATTGACTTTTTTAACAATGTTTTTATTAAGAAATTTAATAATATTACAATCTCCGGCTTACTTTTAACCTTGATAATTATCTTTGCTTTTCAGGGAAATGTGATATTAGATAATCCCTTACATATATTATTAATTGCAGTACCTTTAACTATCCAGACATTCTTTATCTTTTTTGTGGCATATCTTGTAAGTAAAAAGATTAAATTACCTCATTGTGTTGCAGCTCCGGCAGGTATGATAGGTGCTTCAAACTTCTTTGAACTCGCAGTTGCAGTGGCTATTTCACTCTTTGGGATGACTTCACCAGTAGCTTTAGCAACGATAGTTGGTGTTTTGGTAGAAGTGCCTGTGATGTTGACTTTAGTCAAGATAGCAAACAAAACTAAACACTGGTTTCCAATAGTAAAATAAAAAAATTAATAGGAGAAAAAATGAAAAAAGTTTTAATTTTATGCACAGGTAATTCATGCAGAAGTATTATGGCAGAAGCCTTGATAAATCATTATTTGAAAGATAATTGGCAGGCTTATTCAGCAGGGGTTTCACCCTCAAAGGTTAATCCTCGCGCTATAACGGTTATGAAGGAAATCGGAATTGATATAAATTCATATCGTTCAAAGTCTGTGTCTGAGTTCTTGCAGAGAGAAGATATTGATTTGGTTGTGACAGTATGTGATAACGCTAAAGAAACCTGTCCTGTTTTTTTAAAGCCTGTTAAGACTATCCATATTGGATTTGAAGATCCTGCTGATTATAATAACGAACCTGATGAAATTGCTTTACCAATTTTTAGAAAAGTAAGAAATCAGATTAAGATAAAACTATTTGAGATTTTAAAAAATTATGTTTAAAATATAATTAGATATTTATAATTAAAAAATCTTTTATCATTTTGTGTATAAATAAATACTATAGGAGAGGTAAATGTATTATTATTTAATCAAAGTATTGATATCATCGGTATTGATAGTAGCTATTTCGGAGATTTCAAAACGAAGTTCATTTATTGGAGCTTTAACAGCTTCTTTACCTTTAGTTTCTGTGTTGGCTATAATTTGGTTATATATTGATACTAAAGATGTAAAACAAATAAGTCAACTCTCTATGGGTATCTTTTGGTTAGTTATACCTTCCTTATCTTTTTTTGTAATTTTACCCTTAATGATAAAGTTAAATCTAAATTTTTATCTTGCTTTATCAATTTCCCTTGCCTCAACTGTATTATTGTATCTAATTATGATTGCATTCTTAAATTATTTCGGTATAAAAATATAGTTCATTAGTGAATAGATTTTTAAATAATATATTAAGATTATTAAGGCTGTAGAATAATGTTGTTGTGCGAGCATCCTTGCTTGTACTAAGATATCCTTAACGACAAGAATAATAATCTATTTTTTTTGACTATCAATCTTGTAAAAAGCAAAACAGAAATTACTTATTTTGTATATTTATATTTATAAATTAATAATTGTAAACCAAACGGTGCTTTGTTGATATTTATTTTTATTTTGTAAAGTTATAATACCTGGTTTTTATATCGGTTAACTACTTGAAATATATAGCATAGCTACAGGAGACCTACAAGAGATGCGATTTCCTGTAGGTCTCCTGTAGCTACGCTGTTATGCATAGTCATTTAATAAAATCATAAGTGATTATTTTTCAGTAACTTAGATATATAGATCATATTTGGTTTACAATTATAATCAAAAACATAAAGCAAATATGCTTTATAATTTCTTTTTATTTGATAGATTTAATTAAAATTATAAAGTAATTTTCATTTATTTATAGCCTTTTTTTGTGCAAAAATAAGTATGATTACTATGAGCCATTCTCGACTCACACTCGCTTTGCTCGCTGCAAGTCAAGTCTGACTTGAACTTGATTCTCTAATCACAAATATCGTAGCTTGACCACAATGCCATTAAGTTAAGGAAAATGGACAAATCTTGCAAATATGGAATAATTACACACTTTGTCTTTTTGATAAATTTTAATTTAAAGACATAAATTCACATTTTTATTTATTTATTTTATCAGTTAAAAATCTACGATATTTTTTAAGAATTATTGCATATTACTGTATAAATAATAATATATTTTAAATTAATTGTTTTGTGCTTTAGTTTTAAAAATTATTTATTATATTTAATAAGCTACATATATAACTTATTGTTGTACTTAAATTTAAGTATGCAAAGGATAGGTTATGAAGAAATAGTTTAAGAAAAAGTGGAAATCAAGAAAGAAACATAACGATATAGTTAAAAAAATAATTAACTATATTAATGATTTATTACAGAAAATAACTGATATTTTTTATGCTGATTATAATTATAAAAAATATAAACAGTTTAGATTACTTGCAGTTGACGGAACAAAAATAAATATACCTTTAACTAAAGAAAACCGTGAAAATTCAAAAACTACCAAAACTAAAGAAAACAACAAAGAATACATTTCTGTAAGAGCTTCAATATTTTATGATGTTTTAAATAATATGATTATCGATAGTATTATTGGGAACACTCATACATCAGAAAAAGAATTACTTATTTCTCATTTGAAATTTTTAAAACAAGGAGATTTATTATTAACAGACAGAGGATATCCAAGCTATTATATCTTTAATATGATACTTGAAACTGGAGCTGATTTCTGTATTAGAGTCAAGAAAACTCATATTAAAGTTATTGAAAAGTTTGCTAATTCTGACAAGATTGACGATATTATTGAAATTAATCCAAGTAGTAGATCAGATAGCATATATCATAAACCTTTGAAAGTCAGAGTATTAAAAATTTTTAACAAAGATAATGATTTTAAAATTTTATGTACATCTCTCATAGGTGAAGAATATAGTTATGATTTTTTTATTGGTCTTTATGAATTGAGATGGCAGGTTGAGGAAGAATACAAAAACCTTAAATGCAAAATCCAGTTAGAAAATTTTTCTGGAAAAACTACCTTGTCAGTACTACAAGATTTTTAATGCAAAATGATTATTGTCAGTAATTTTCAGAATTATTATAATTTCTTTAGAAGAAGAAGTTCAAGAATACAATGCTAAAACTATAAATGAATACAAAATAAATTTTAGTGTTGCGTTGGGAAAAATAAGATCTAATTTAATATATTTATTTCTTGGTAAACGTATTTTATATAACCTAAAAGAAACCCTTGATATGATTTTTATGAATCTGACAACGATAAGAAAAGACAGGTATTACCAAAGAACAAAGGTTTCGGTAAATAATAAATACGCATTTTCTTATAAAACTAATCTATGAGACAATTGATTTATTTTAAATTTTATTTAAACATTAGAAGGATTTAACTATAAGGTATATATAAAAATAGTTAAGAATAGGAGTATAAAACTGTAATAATTTATAGAGTGTATCTATTACGAAAATTTCAATAATATAACAAAATAATGAACATAATTAAAATTACATACAGGTACATATTAAAGGTCAAATTCCTTAACTTAATGGCATTGAGATCGATGTACGATGTTTCATACTTTTGTCTGTCATAAGTAATTGCAAAAATCTTTTTGCATCATTTCAAGCCTCCTTATATTTCTTTAGTGTCAATAATGTATTTTTAGAAAATAATTGTCAAGTTTTTTTTAATATTATATATATAAGACTATTCATAATTATCAAGCAATGTTTTACAAATTTCCGGCTTGTAGCGTGCTAACAAGGATGTTCGTACAACAAACCAAAGTGCAGGTAAAGATACTCTAACGCAGCCTCATTATGTGATAGTTTTTTATAGATAGTGAGTAGTAAATAATTTTATAATTAAAGAGACTGTTGAATAATTTCAATTATTGTTCTACAAGCTTCCAGCTTGTAGTTTCGTAAAATATTGAATACCTATCACTTAAGGATTTTTAGTGCAAGCAGGGATGCTCGCACAACAACATTATTCAACAGCCTTTTAAAATATTCGAGGTATGCTTGAGAAATAAAGAAGATTCTAAACTTGACTTTTTTGAGACATAAAAAAATATGATTTTGGAGGCTTTATGCGTGCTAATAGTATGGAAAGGTATTTAGGATTTACATTTTTTGGAGAAAGTCATGGTCCGGCATTAGGTATTGTAATTGATGATGTTTTGCCGGGGGTTGATTTCCCTTTTGATGACCTAAAAAAAGCTTTAGATAAAAGAAAGCCCGGCACAAATTTCATAAGTTCATCAAGAAAAGAGAAAGATGATTTTGAGGTTTTATCCGGATTGTTTGATGGAAAGACAACCGGAATGCCAATTTGTATAATATTTAAAAATAAAGATTATTCAAGTAAAGATTATGAAAATCTTAAAAATGTATTTAGGCCCGGGCATTCAGATTATAGTTGGTATAAAAAATTTAAGATTTATGATTATCGAGGAGGGGGAAGAGCTTCCGGAAGAGAAACTATTTCAAGAGTTGCCGCCGGAGCTTATGTAAAGAAGATACTTGGCGATATTGAAGTTAAGATATATCCAATAAAAATTGGTACAGTTAACGTTAATTTTGTTGATTTTGAATATATGAAGAATAATGTATTGTTATGGCCTGATTGTACTAATTATGATCAGTTACTTTTATATCTTAATGATATTAAAAAGAAAGGTGATTCTATAGGGGGAATGGTTGAGGTAATAATCAATAATATACCGATAGGCTTAGGAGACCCTGTCTTAGAAAAATTAGATGCTAATCTTGCTAAATCACTTTTAAGTATTGGAGGCGTTAAAGGTATTGAATTTGGTTCCGGATTTGATTTGGCTAAGATGTGTGGTTCTGAAAGTAATGACCAAATGGAGTTAGTCAATAACAAAGTTTCATTTAAATCCAATCATTGCGGTGGTATTTTAGGAGGAGTATCAACAGGTAATCAGATAACATTTAGATTATCAATAAAGGCTGTACCTTCTATTGCTCAACCTCAAAAAACAATTAATTATTATGATGAAGAATGCGAATTATCAATCACCGGACGGCACGATGTTTGCCTTATTCCAAGGATTATACCTGTTATTGAAAGTATGGTTTCTTTGACTCTTGTAGATGCTATTGCTCATCAAAAATTGATTAGTTCTGAAGAATTAACAATAAATGATTATCGAGAAGCGATTGATAAAATTGATGAGGATATTTTAATCGCACTTCATAGACGAAATCAAATCAGTAAAGCAATCGGTAACTATAAAAAAACAAATCATTTACCAATCTATGATGAAATTAGAGAGAAAGAAGTGTTGGATAAATTAATACAAAAGGCAGAGATTTATGAATTGTCTAAGGATTTAGTAGATTCTATCTGGAACTTTATTTTAAAAGAGAGTAAAAAGCTACAATGATTGTTCTATCAACTTATGGTGATATAAGGTTAAATGATTTAGAATTTGTTCCTGATTTTTATGAATATCGTTTAGATTTATCTGAAGATTATTTTGCTATTCCTCAATTTTTTACCAACATAAAAACAATCCTGACTCTTAGAGATGCTGATGAAGGCGGATTATATAACGGTAATTTATCAAAAAAAATAGATTTTCTCTATGAAAAGATAAAGATAGATAATTTTTATGCAGATATAGAATTGAAATATATATCACAAATACCATTTGAATGTAATGATAAAGTCATTCTTTCATATCATGATAATGGCTACAATCCACTACAGAAATTAAAGACTATCTTGAGTCATATTAAGTTTAATTTTGGTTTTTTTTATAAATTTGTGTTTAAGATTGATACCTATTTTGATTTGATAGAAATGCATAAGTTGCTGATTAATAAAGGTGTTAAATACACTCTAATTTCAACCGGTAAACTCTCTGTTTTCTCAAGAGTTCTTTATAAATATTTAAATTGTTATGTAACTTATATCGGTATGCCTAATAAAATAACTGCACATAATCAAATATCTCTTAATGATTATTTTAAATATAATATGGGTATAATTGATAGAAATACAAAGATTACCGGACTATTGGGAGGTAAACAAATCTTTAATTCTATTGGTATAGAATATTATAATGCAATTTTTAAATCAAAAAAGATTAATAAGGTTTATATACCATTGTTTTGCAATGAATTAAATGATTTTATATATTTAATTCAATCAAAAGTTATAGATTTACAAGCAATTTCTATTACTATGCCATTTAAACAAATAATTGCTGTATATCTTAATGAAGAAATACCAATAAACTATTGGAATATTTATAATAATGATCATTATTTAACAGATGAAGAAGCAGTTGTAAAATGTATCGACAAAGTAATTGAAAACCGAATTACTCAGTTTATTTTACTTGGATCAGGAACAATGACAGAATTGTTTCTTAAACATATAAGTCCATATACAATAAATTTGATAGGAAGAAATAATACTCATCTTGAACACTTAAGGCATAAATATAATTTAAAATCTGAGCTTAATTATGGTGATAAAATTTGCTTAATAAATACAACTCCTCTTGGGTTAGATAATGAAAACGTTTTAACAAGTTTTCATATTGATAAATTTGATTTTGTAATTGATTTACCTTATAATAAAGAGCATACTCCATTGATAAAATATTGTATTAAAAATAGAATAGCTTATATAGATGGAATACAGTTTTGGTATTGGCAAGCAGAAAAACAGCTATCCTTGTTTTTAGAAAATTAGGTGTTATTTTGTTTTTAACGAATTATGTATTGTAATACAAGTATTTAAAGCAAATTTTTTAATTTTTTAAAATATTTGAATATTAGTGTAATTATCTAAATCTCAGTAATATATTGATTTTAAAAATAAAATTTTTCTAAATAACTTGACAAATTAACGACAATTAACTATTGTAATAATATTAAAAAAACTTAATGGCTTAATAGAAAGGATTGTGTAAATGAGTGAAATAAGTAACTTTTTTTATACTACAGGTTTTGCTTATCTTGGAATACCTAATCTTTTAATGATAATTTTTGGATTAGTTTTTGTTTGGTTAGGTATTACAAAAAATTATGAACCTTTATTACTTATTCCGATAGGTTTCGGTATGGTTTTAGGAAATATGCCCGGTATGGTTGAACTGTTGCAGGGTGTTGATGCTGATGGATCTGTGATGCATTCACTATATCAAGGAGTTAAAAAAGGAGTTTATCCTCCTTTAATCTTTTTAGGTATAGGAGCTATGACAGATTTTTCTACTTTGATTGCTAATCCAAAATTAATTATTCTTGGAGCTGCAGCACAATTTGGTATTTTTGCTACTTTTATGGGTGCTCATTTTTTAGGATTTAATATTATGGAAGCGGCTTCTATTGGTATTATCGGTGGAGCTGATGGTCCGACCTCAATTTATCTTTCTTCAAGGATTGCTCCACACCTTATTGGACCAATTGCTTTAGCGGCATATTCTTATATGGCACTCGTTCCTATATTACAACCACCTGTAATAAAATTACTTACTACTCCCAAAGAACGTGTTATTAAAATGAAAAACCCTCGTATGGTAAGTAAGCGTGAAAAGATAATTTTCCCGGTCATAGGCTTTTTGGCAACTGTTTTGATTGCACCCGGAGGTGCAGCACTTTTAGGTATGTTGTTCTTTGGAAATATTTTGAAAGAATCCGGCGTAACTGAAAGATTAGCAGCTACTGCAAGAACTGCTTTGATTGATATTTGTACAATATTGATCGGTGTAACTGTCGGAGCTGCAACTAGTGCAGGAGTCTTTTTAAATAAACAATCTATATTAATCTTTGTTTTAGGTGCATGTTCGTTTATTATTGCTACTGCTTCCGGAGTTATCTTTGCTAAAGTTATGAATTTATTTCTTAAAGAAAAAATTAATCCTATGATAGGGGCTGCAGGTGTTTCTGCTGTACCAAATTCAGCTAGAGTAGTACAAAATTTTGGGCAACAATTTGATAAGTCAAATTATCTGTTAATGCATGCTATGGCACCTAATGTAGCCGGCGTAATTGGTTCGGCTGTTGCCGCTGGTGTTTTATTGGGGATATTAAGTTAAAAATATGAGAAAGTTAAAAATAATAATTTTTTTCTTGACAATATTTTATAAAACAATTAATATTGCTCTATGATATTGGAGGAGCCTATGATAAGAAACTATTTTATTTGTAATTTATTGAGTTTAAAAAACTTAGCCAAGTTTATCTTTCTTGTTTCAGTATATGTTATGATGTCAGTTAATTTGTTTTCAATAGATATTGTTCCAATTTATGATATTCAATTTACTACTGATGCCGGATTCGATGGAACTTATCCTTCTCAGTATATAAATCAACAAGTTGTTATTCAGGGTGTTATTTCTGCTGTTGGTTTTGAAGGAAACAGATATTTTGTGAGTGAATCACAAGGTGGAGCTTGGTCAGCTGTTTGTGTTGAAGATAATAGCCGAAAAATAGCTATGGGCGATTTTATTGAGTTACAAGGTAAGGTTTCGGAGATTATGGGAATGACAGTAATTACTAATGTACAAAATTTAAGAACTCTATTAAGGAATACGCCTGTTCCTGAACCGGTAAATATTAATATTAATGAAGCATTAACATCAGAAGCGTATGAATCTGTACTCGTAAAATTGAATAATATTACTTGTTGTAATAATTACTCAGGTAATTATTTGGCTCAAGTTGAGGACTCAAACTCTAAGATATTTTTAGGTAATGGTTTTAATTCAGATTTTTTAGATATAAATTTTTCAGAAGGAGAGTCTTATTCTTTTATAATCGGGATTATGGACTTTTCATTTAATCGTTTTTCTGTACACCCTAGAAATAGAAATGATGTGAATCTTCAAAATACAAGCATTCAATCATCCTCTTGGGGTAAAATAAAATCTTTATATAGATAATAATATAATTTCTGTCAATTGGAGGGACAATGAAAAACTTTTTTAAAAAAATATTTACAATTGGAGCAATAGCAGGTGTTGGATACCTTGGATTTAAAGGTTATACCAGGATTAGTGAAGTTATAAAATTATCTAAAACTTTGCCGGATTATCTCGCTGATTTATTAGATGAAAAACCAAATGTAGATATTAATATGAGACTAAATTCAATGTCTATTGCTGTTGGTGTAACTGCTGATACCTATGAAAATATAAATTTTGATTTAGATAGTCAAATTAATCGATATATTGTTGATTATTATCCCGGTTTGTCAAAATTAAACATCTCTACTCATAAATATATAAAAAGCTCTTCCGAAAATGAAACCATCAATAAAGAAGAATCTGATGTAGAATTAAATCAAGAAATTGAAAATGACGAACTTGATGTTATTGATGACAATATTGAAGATATAGAGAAGTAGTAATTTTTAGACTATAAACATATAGAACAGATTTATTTATGAGTCTGTTCTTTTTTTATATATTTTTACACCATTCTTTAATAAGAGAAGGTAATAATTCTCCGGCTTTGCCTTGAAAAAAATAATCCATTGTATTTTTATTTTGAGGAGGTAAGAGATTTATCCCGATTGTTTTTGCACCTTGTAATTTACTGATTGCTATAAATTGTGCTGCAGGATAAACTTGACCACTGGTGCCAATACTTATAAAAATTGTAACTTCCTTGAGTTTTTGTTCTATTAAATCTAAGTTATATGGTATTTCTCCAAACCATACAATGTCCGGACGTAAATAGTTATTACATTTGGGGCATAAGGGGATTTCTCGTTCTAAGTTAATGTCAGATACAGAATAACGAGTTTGACATTTAATACAAAAACATTTATTTAAACTTCCATGCATTTCTATAATATTTTTTGAGCCGGCTTTAGAATGCAAATTGTCAACGTTTTGAGTTATAAGTGTAAAATTATCTTGAAGCTTCATTTCAAGCTCAATTAGTGCTTTATGACCGTTATTCGGTTGAGCCTTTAATGATTGATAATACCTTTGTTTGTAAAAATTCCAAACAAGTACAGGGTTTTTTTTAAATGCTTGAGGCGTTGCTACGTCTTCAACTCTATGATTTTCCCATAAACCATTACTATCTCTAAAAGTTTTAATTCCTGATTCTGCACTGATGCCTGCACCTGTTAATACAATTATTTTGTCTGTTTTACTAAAAATAAAATCATTCATTTTTATACCTTTCAATTGAAGATATGATTTATAAATGCTTTTGCTGTTGGATGATCAATTTGATGAAAATCATTAAGAGTGCCTTGGAAGATAATTTTCTTATTATCGATCATAATTAAGTTTTCGGTGAGTTGTTTAATACACTCCGGGTCGTGAGTAATGATTATTGAACTCATTTTTAGAGTGCTGTGAATATCTTTAATGAGGTTAATAATTTCATCAGCAGTAATAGGGTCAAGTCCTGTAGTAGGCTCGTCATAGATTATATAATCAGGTTCTTGGATTATTGCTCTAGCTAAAGCAACTCTTTTTTTCATTCCTCCTGAAAGATCAGAAGGGTAAACCTCAAGTATATCTGTAAGATTAACTAAACTTAGAGTGTAATTTACTTTTTCTATAATCTCTTTATCATTCAATTTTGTATGTTCATAAAGAGGGAAAGAAACATTTTGGAAGACATTTAATGAATCAAATAGAGCAGAATTTTGAAAAACCATAGACATTTTTATTTGAATATCTTTTCTTACTTTTTTTGGTATATTGTTTATGTTGACATTATCAATTAAGATTTCACCTGAGTTTGCTTTCAATAGTCCCATTATAGTTTTAATAAAAACACTTTTTCCTGAGCCTGATTTACCGATTATTGAAGTTATAATATTTTTTTTAATATCAGCCGAGATGTCATCTAATATTAATGTATCATCAAACCGGATTGATAAATTTTTGACATTTATCACTATTTTATAACCTCACATAATATTCCATCTTTAAACGGTTCTAAGGGAGAAAGAGCAATAAATTCTTTCCCTTGTAGTGTTAATGATTTATTTTTAAAATAGGCTTTTATGTATCTATTGCTTGTTGAAGTATAATATTCGTCATTTTTAGTTTCAACAACTCCGGTAAGTGTAACCTTATGTTTTATTAAATTATTGATATATTGATTTTTTTTATTATGTGAAAGTTCTACTAATAATTTGCTTCTTTCTTTAGCAATTTTGCCATGAACTTGATTAGGCATTTGAGCTGCAAGAGTATATTTTCGCTTGGAATAAATAAAAATATGTAAGTAAGTTAAATCTATGTTTTTTAGTAGATTATATGTTTCCTCAAACAATTCATCCGTTTCTCCCGGCAAGCCCACAATAACATCAAATCCGAGTGCTGTTAAAGGACGTATTTCTAATAGTTTTGTTACAGTATTCTGAAATTCATTTACAGTATATCTACGTCTATGAAGTTTTAAAAGAGTATCTGAACCTGTCTGTAATGGTAAATGATAATGAGGACAAATTTTATTTTGTTGTCTAATTGTATCAAATAATTTCTGATTAAATAGTTGTGGTTCAATTGAACTTAACCTGATTAGATTTAATGATTCAAATTTTGAAATATCATTAATTAAATCGGATAGGTCATAATTGTTATTTGATTCATCATTGTATAATCCAAGATTTATACCTGAAAGTACAATTTCGCTGTAATTATTATCAAGTAATAATTGAATTTGTTTTTTAATACTTTCTACAGAACGGCTTCTTGGGTTACCTCGAGCATAAGGGACTGCACAATATGAACAAAAAAAGTTGCAACCGTCTTGGATTTTTAAAAATGCCCTACTGTGATCAGATACATCATTCATTTTCATTTCGGAAAAACCTTTAAAATCTTTAGCTTTTTGGAAATCAATATAATTGCTACTTTTAGAGATAATTCTATATATTAGGTGTTTGTTGTTATTGTCAATAATATAGTCAACCATTGAAGAATTTAGCAGGCTTGAGTCTTTGTTTTCATTAATAAGAGAATCCATAAATCTTTGACTGTAACATCCGGTGATTATTAATTTTATATTAGAGTTGTTTGATTTTAAATTTAAAGCTTTTTTTATTAAATTTCTACTTTTATAGTCAGTTCTATTTGTGACAGTACAAGTATTTATTATAATATAATCAGCTTCATTCATATTAACAGCTTTTTGAAAACCATTTTGGAGAAATTCATCTAATATACAAGCTGATTCTGATTGATTAATTTTACATCCTAGAGTTTCAATAAATATTTTTTTCATTTATCCTCCAAAAACAGGATAGAAACTATCAATATTTTGTCAATCAAAAGATTTGGAGATAAATAAAAATTATAGCAATATGTAAATATTTATTCTTAGTTGTTAATAAAATCAGAAACAATTTTTATATAATTCTCTTTTTGTTCTAGATGATGTTCATGAGATGCATCTTTAAAGATAGCAACTTTTGAATTTATAACTTTTGAAGCAAAGAATTTAAGAGTATCAGGTATAACTTCATCAAATTCTCCACAAGTAAATAAAGTAGGTATGTTTAAATGTTGAAGTTTAGCTGTAATATCATAGTCTTTAAGGGTTCCGGTGACAGTAAATTCACTTGGTCCCCACATTTTTTGGTATAACTGATTATTCATTTTTTTAAAAGTTGTTAGCAATTCTTCAGGATAAGTTTGAAGTCTATACAAGTGCTTAGCGTAATAGAATTTTATTGCATTGTTGTAATTTTGGTTATTGTAATCTTGATTTAGTTCTGAAATTTTAATAATGTTTTTAAAATTATTCGGGAGGTTATTAATTAATGTTTTTGCATCATTTTCCCATATCTTTGTTGAAAAGTATGGAGCACTAAAGATAATTTTTTCAATATCAATATTAAGATATTTGTCATATAATTCCAATGCAAGAGCCGATCCCCATGATTGTCCGAGTAAGATAACTTGTTTAAGATGTAAATGTCTTATCAGTGCATTTAACTCATCAACAAATAACTCTATACTTAGTTGTTGAGGCGTGATAGATGCTTGAGAGTTTCCGGAACTATTTTGATCATAAAATATTATTTGCCTATTCTTGGATAGCTCTTTTATAGGTAACAAATAGTTATGTGTTGCTCCAGGTCCACCGTGAATTACTATAACAGGTGTACGTATATTATTTTGCTCGTAAATGCAGTACCATAATTTTCCATTGTTTGTATCAAGATATGCTTCTTTATATTGCATCATAAATGCCTCCATATTTATAATAGCAATATTAAATGTCTTTGTCAATAGAAAAAATAATTAAAATTCAACTATTTCAAAATCTAAGTTTAATAAGTCGATATAAAGAATTTGAGAACTGCTTAAAGTGTTTTTACTGAGTAGGTATTTAACTGCTTCTGATGCTTGTAGAGATGCTAATAAAGCCGGTGTGAATGCAGGATTACCAAGTTCTAATTCAATACCTTTTTGTTCTGAGTCAGGGTATATCTTTGAAAGTGTTTTATCTCCCGGCTTGATAATAGTAAGTTGTCCATACCAACCTCCAATGGCAGCTGATATTAGAACAGTATTAGTTTCTTCACAGATGTCTTGCAAAACAATCCTGTCTTTGGCTGAGTCTAAGGCATCAATGGCTAAATCGTGTTCCTTTATATATTTATGGCCGTTTTGTTGAGTTAATTTATCCGGTATAGCGTTGATAGTTACTAAGGGGTTGATTTTGTTGAGTTGTTTTTTTGTTTCTAAAACTTTTGATTTGCCAATATTTTCAGTATGGCAATATAATTGTCTGTTTAGGTTTGTTTCATCAAAGGAATCATCATCAATAATGGTTAAAAACCCAACTCCTATTCTGCAAAGCAGGGATGCAATATACTGTCCAAGTCCACCACAGCCAATTATTGCTATTTTTTTATCAGCAAGTAATTTTTGCTCTGTTTTAGAGATTGTGTTAAAATTTTTTTCATATCTTTTTAGGTTCATTTAGCCTCCTCCGACAGGTGGAAAGATTGAGAGAGTGTCATTTTCTTTTAAGATGTCAGAAATATTAGTATCTAAGCCATTTTTAAGTAAGATGGCAATATCTTTTTTATCAATCTTTAATTGTTTAATTACATCTTCAATTGTGTTATTTTTGTCAAGGTCTAAATCTAAAATTTTATCTCTGCCTTCTCTGAGTGTAGCAAAAAGTTTTACTCGTATCTTCATAAGAATTCCTTTATAAATGAAAGGAAGCCCTAATGTGATTAGGACTCCCAATAATATAAGTTAATAAAGTCTTATAGTCCTAATTTTTGAAGTGTTTCTTTAGTAGGGTATCCGTTTTCGTCCCAACCTCGAAGCTTATAATATTCAGGTAAAAGTTTGTTTAGTTCATGAACGTGACCTTTTGCCGGTCCTTCAGAGATTGGGTCATTAAGTAATCTTTTTGGTAAAATATCATCAGCTTGGGTTAACCCTGAGGCATAATTAAACATTCTTTCGAGATTCCAGATTCTGTCTCCTGCCATTAGAATATCTTCTTGAGATTTTTCAATTCCGGTTACTAAAGAGTATAGTTTTGCATATTCTTCAGCATTAACTGCAAATGACGTAAATAAACATAAGCCAAGTGAATCGATAGCAGCAGTTAAGTCTTGAAAAATTCTTACCCATACAGGTTTATTTTCAAGTGAAAATTTATCTAATTTCTCAGGTAAAGCAAGGATTTCAGGAGAGATAAGGTATGCTCTGACATGACATCCGCCTCTGTTGGAAGTAGCATAAGCTAGTCCTTGTCCTTTTATTCCTCTTGGGTCATAAGCAGGTAGTTCCTGTTTTTTTACAGACATAGAAAGTTCCGGCATTCCGTATTTTTCAGCTAAACGATATGAACCCATTGCTAAATCATCTCCAAGTCCCTCTCTTAAGCCCATTTTTTTAGTCCATTCAATGATAGCATCATCATTACCCCATACAAGAGGAGTGTTTTCGGTCATATCTTTAGTAATCTTGCCATTTTGGAATAGTTCCATAGCTGTTGCTAAAGTGACAGAAGCTGAAATAGTATCCAGTCCATATTCATTACAAAGGTGATTTGCCTTGATAATGGCTTCCATATTGCTAATACCGCAATCACCACCAAAACCCCAAATTGTTTCATATTCAGGACCACCTACCTCTTTGTCATCCATTTTGACTTGTCTGCCACAGGCAATTGGGCAAGCAAAACAACCTTTTTTCTTTACCAAATATTTTTCTGCCATTAATTCACCTGATATGTCTTCAGCTTTATCAAACTGTGATTTTTGGAAATTATTTGTCGGGAATACACCATTTTCATTGATAATATTGACTAAAACTGCAGTACCATAAGCAGGTAAGCCTGCACCGGTTACGCCGTTATCTTTAATTTTTTGTTGAAGAATTTTAACAAAATCTTTGAGTTCATCCGGTTTAGCTATACCTACTTTATTAGAACCTTTAACTACAATAGCTTTAAGGTTTTTTGAACCCATTACTGCACCAACGCCTGAACGTCCGGCTGCTCTGTCATAATCATTCATAATGCAGGCAATATTAGAAAGTTTTTCACCTGCCGGTCCAATATTTAAAACTTTTACATTCTTGCCTTCTTTATTGACAAGATAGTCAGTTGTTTCTGACGTTATCTTACCCCAAATTTCTTGAGCAGGTTTGATTTCTACAGTGTCGTCGTTAATTGTGATATAAACCGGGTTTTCTGCTTTACCTTCAATGATTATGACATCATATCCTGCAAATTTCAATTCTGCACCCCATTTCCCACCAGAGTTAGATGACGCAATTGTATGTGTGAGAGGTGATTTTGTTATAACCATATAACGACCGCCTGTTGGAGTAAAAGTCCCGGAAAGAGGACCGGCTGCAATGATTAATTTGTTTTCTTCGCTTAAAGGATCAATCTTAGGATCAACTTCATCGTAAAAGATTTTTGTTCCTAACCCTCTGCCTCCGATGAATTTTTGTGCTAATTTCTGGTTGAGTTTTTCTTTTTTAATTTCAGCTTTTGAAAGATTGATTCTTAAGATAGTACCATTATAACCTGACATAATGCCTCCTTTATTTTGAGGATATGTAACACATTTATTATGCCAATGTAGCTATAGTATTATTTTGCAGACTATTATAAAAAATATTTAAAACCCTGTGTTCATTATTAAGACACTTTTATTAATAATAGCCGTATCGTAATTGAACAGTGTTAGTTATTGTGACGATATGTCGTAGTCGCTCATTTTTCTATATAAAGTATTCCTTGATATTCCAAGAACTTTGGCAGATTTCATTATGTTAAAATCATTATACTTAAGAACTTTTCTAATATGATTTTCTTCTATTGTGGCTAAAGAAACTAAATTTGATTCTTTATGTTCTGTTTTTATTGTTTCTACATTTAAATGTTGAAGGTCTATGTTGTCAGGTAATTTTTCAGTGTTAATGATAAGTTCAACAAAATTTTCTAATTCTCTTATGTTTCCTTGCCATTTATAATCCAATAGTTGATTCATATAGTCATTAGGAATAAAGATTGGTTTTTTATTAAGTCTTTTGGAAAGATAGTTCATAAAGTAAGTTATGAGTAGTGGTATATCCATTTTTCTTTCTCGTAAAGGAGGGAGATGGACAGGTAAAACATTAAGTCTATAGAATAAATCTTTACGAAAGTTTCCATTTTTTACTTCTTGTCTTAGGTCTTTATTGGTGGCTGCAATTATTCTCACATCTACAGGTATTGGTATTGAAGATCCTACTCTGGTCAGATATCCTTCCTCAATAACTCTCAGTAAATTTATTTGCATATCCAAAGGCATTTCACCGATTTCGTCAAGAAAGATAGTGCCGCCATCTGAAAGTTCAAACTTACCGGCTTGACCACCTCTTTTAGCTCCTGTAAAAGCTCCGTCAGCATAACCGAAAAGCTCTGATTCTATCAAGGTTTTTGGTAAAGCTCCGCAATTTACAGCTATAAAAGATTCTTCTTTTCTTTTCCCAAAATTATGAATCGATTGAGCAAATATTTCTTTACCTGTTCCACTTTCACCTGTAATGAGTACTGTTGATTTACTATCTGCCACTTTTTTACAGAAGTCGATAATTTCTATCATTTTTTGGTTTTCTGTTATGATTTTATCAAAGGTATATACTGCTTTACGACCCATGATTCTATTTGCTAATTTTCTGACCTTTTTAACATCCTTAAAGATGAAGACAATTTCATTTAGTGAATTCTTAGAACTAAAAACAGGATATGCACTTAAACTAAATTGTAATACATTTTTGTTTGCAGAAACGTAGACATCTTCATCTAAAAAAGTGTTGTTTTGATTTAAAGAATCAAGTACATTATTCCATCCATCAAAGAAATCCCACATTTTTTTAGAAGTAACGGTATGTTTATCATAAGCAAAATATTCAATGAAATAATTGTTAAAATATAAGATATTTCCGTAAATATCTGCTGTAATTATGGCATAAGGAATAGAATTAAAAATTGATTCTAAATTTAGTTTAGCTTTTAAGATTTGATTATGATAATCTTGAGCTTTGAGAGCATTTGTCAGGGCATAAGAAGCTGCCACTACCATACCTAAAGTATGAGTATGAACAAAATCTGTATCACCGGTCAAATCAAGAGTTCCAATCACCTTATTTTCACTGTCAATTACAGGAGCACAGGAGCAAGTCCATCTGTGATAGGCTTTGACAAAATGGTCATCTGCAATTAACTGAAGTGGTGATTTGCAATACAAAACTGTTCCCATTGCATTTGTTCCGATGTCTTCCTCAGCCATAGAAGCTCCGGGTATCATTTTAAGGTTCGAAGCTTCTTTTAACATCTTGTCATTGCCGAAGATTCTTAGAATAATGCCTTGATTATCAGTTAAGATAGTCAGGAAGTTTGAACTCTTAACAAAATCATTAAGTAGTTTCATAAAGGGTTCTGCTATATTAATCAATTGTTTATTTTCCGTTAATACATCATTAAGTTCTTTTCCTGACAAGATTCTTTTGCTATAGATATTATCAGGGCTTAATCCTAAGAATGTACATCTTTTGTGAGATTCCTCTATGATATCTTTGAATAAATTAGATTTTTCCATTTTTACTTCCAAATTAAAAGGCAAAAACAAAAATGTTCTTGCCTTTAAATGTTATTTTATCATTATTGAAAATAGTTTTAATATTCGTTAGCTTCTTCGATGCCTTTAAGAACTCTTACAGCACCTTGAGTTAGTGCTTCCATTTCAAATTCTCCAGGGAATACGTGAACTTCAGCTAAGAAACAGATTCTTTTACTTAATTCTTCAACAAGGTATTTGCCGTAGGTTAGTCCACCTGTAATGAAAATTCCGTCAACTTTACCATTCAATACGGCAGCATAACCACTCATTTCTTTAGCAATCTGATATATCATAGCATCGAATATTTCTTTGGCTTTTTTATCACCGGCTTCGATGCGTTCAGTTATTATTTTACCGTCATCAGTGCCTAAGTAAGCCATAAGTCCTGCAGATTTAGAGAGGTAAGTAAGTAATTCTTTTTTAGTATATTTTCCTGAAAATGCCATTTCAATTACATCACCTATTGGTAAAGCACCTGCTCTTTGAGGAGAGAAAGGACCCATTCCAAGTAAAGCATTGTTAACATCAACAACTCTTCCTTGTTTAATAACAGCTGTTGTGATTCCGCCACCCATATGAGCGGCTATCATATTACATTCTGAAAAATCTTTGTTTATTTTTTTAGCAAGTTGTCTGGCTGTATATCTGATATTTAAGGCGTGAAAAAGTGATTTTCGTTCTATCTCAGGAATACCTGAAATACGAGATATATCATCAAATTCGTCAACAGTTACAGGGTCAACAATGAAACAAGGTATTTTTAAATCATCAGCTATACCTTTTGCCATAAATGCTCCTAAATTTGAAGCGTGTATTCTCCCCCAAATAGAAGGGTCTTTTAGGTCTTTAAGCATTTTTTCTGTTATTTTGTATGTGCCTCCGTGTACAGGACGAACCAAACCGCCTCGACCGACAACTGCATTTAATGAAGAAGATTCTACATTATTCTCTTTCATTGCTTCAAGAACCAAATTCATTCTGAATTTATCTTGTTCTAAGATAGTTCCTACTTTGTCAAGTTCTTTAGGATCATGACGTAAAGTCTTTATAAATACTTCTTTTTCATCGTCAAAAACTGAGATTTTTGTTGAGGTAGAACCGGGATTGATAGCTAATACTCTGTACTGCATTGAGCCTCCAATAATTTAATTTGTTAATGAAGTCATAAAAAAAAACTTTTACTGTTTCGTCAATAACTTTCTTAAAAATAAATCCGAGCTGTTTTGATGTTATTTATATAATTCTTTTTGTAAGAAAGAATCATGCTATAGTCCTACATAATATATAGTCAGACATTTTAAGAAGAAACCGGACATAAAGAAAAATAAATATCGTTTTTATTTACATCTGACTTTACGCTCTTAGATGTTAAATTATTAGGCATTAATTTCTGAGTCTGTCTCAAAATACCGGATAAACCATTAAAATTGGAACCGAGACAGCTCGTCTCGGCAGTCATTACAAACGCAGTGCTATTGCGTAAGCACTGAGCGTAGCCTGCGTTTGCAAAGATAGACCGGACAAGCCGTCTCTTTCCCGGTTTATATTGTTTCACTTCTTTCGCAAAGACAAATTAATCTAAGTATAAAAAAAGGCGGGCTGCCCCGCCTAAATTGTTTATTTTATCATTATCATCCTACGAACTTTTGTATAGTCCTTAGTCTGCATTTTATAGAAATATATCCCGGAACCTACAGATCTATTAAACTGATCTTGTCCGTTCCAGAGGATTTTATGTCTTCCGTTTTTGAGTTCATCGTTGATAAGTTCTTTAACTAATTGACCTTTGATATTGTAAATGCTTATATTTACTTTACCCGGAATTAAAAGGTCAAAGCTGATAGTGGTTGTCGGGTTAAACGGGTTAGGGTAATTTGCTTCGAGGTTTGTTTTTAGCACTACATAGTCATTGATATTAGTTGAATTTACTGTTATTTCCCAGATATGTTCAGCTGTGAGTTCTCCGTCACTGACTACAATTTTAATCTCAAACTCGCCATTTTCAGGGAAATCATAAACAAAACTGCTCGAATCTGACTCTGCCTGTATTTCATTGATAAACCAACTATAGAATAGTTCTTCATTATCAACATCAGTAGCCACTACAGAAAATTCAATAATTGTATTTTCAAATATTTCCATCTGTGTACTGTCAGGTAGAACAGAAACTATTTCAGGTGCGTCATTAACAGGTAAAACAGTCACAAGCACATCAGTTGAAACACTTGCCAGACTGTCATCTGTTGCGGCAAAGGTGACGGTGTGTTGCCCAAACCAGTTAAGTGCCGGTGTCATTGTCACAATACCATTTTCTATTGTAATCGTGAGGTTTTCATGTTCAGATGAACTAAAGGTCAATACATCACCATAAGGGATATCGACATCATCAAAGACATTATTTAAGTCAAGCCCGGTAAAGATTGTATCTTCATCAAAAGTGATATCTTCAATTGGATTTGCAACATACGGAGCATCATTTATCGGTAAGAAAGTAATACTTACACTTGCTGATGAGGATACTCTGCTTGATAAAACCTTGTCATTCTGAGCGTTAGCGAAGAATCTCTGTGACGTGAGAACAGGCAAATGTTTACTTGTTTTCATTCTCAAATCATTGTCATTCTGAGCGTTAGCGAAGAATCTCCCGTTGTCATTGCGAGCATTTACCTCTCTGTCATTGCGAGCGTAGCGCGGCAATCTCACAGAAGACCTATCCACTCCATCATCCACAGTAAATATAATCTCTTCTGTTCCTGACCAATCTTGTGCCGGTGTAAAAGTAACCGTATGCCCTTCGATTGAAACGACAATATTATCCCCACTAACAGCACTCAGAGTAAGCTCTTCAAGTGCATTATCATTATCAGAGATAAACGGAGCGAAGTCTATTGCCAATGGGATATCTTCATAACCGGTAAAGCTGGCAGGAAGTTCAATCACCGGAGCGTCATTAACAGGTAAAACAGTTACGATCGCATCTGTTGAAACACTTGCCAGACTGTCATCTGTTGCGGTAAAAGTGACAGTGTATTGTCCAAACCAGTCTTGTGCAGGTATCATTGTTACAATACCATTTTCTATTGTTATATCAAGATTTTCATGGGTTGATGAACTAAAGGTCAATACATCACCATAAGGGATATCGACATCATCAAAGACATTATTTAAGTCAAGCCCGGTAAAGATTGTATCTTCATCAAAAGTGATATCTTCTATTTCATTTGCTACATACGGAACATCATTTATCGGTAAGAATATCACATTTACACTTGCTGATGAGGATGCTCTTTGTCTGTCATTACGAGCGAAGCGAAGTAATCTATCTCCCTCATTACGAGCATTTAATCCATTGTCTTTCTGAGCGTTAGCGAAGAATCTCCCTCCGTCATTACGAGCATTTAATCCATTGTCTTTCTGAGCGTTAGCGAAGAATCTCCCTCCGTCATTGCGAGCGTAGCGCGGCAATCTCACAGAAGACCTATCCACTCCATCATCCACCGTAAATATAATCTCTTCTGTTCCTGACCAATCTTGAGCCGGTGTAAAGGTCACAATATGTCCGTCAATACTTGCTGTAATATTATCCCCACTAACAGCACTCAGAGTAAGCTCTTCAAGTGCATTGTCATTATCAGAGATAAACGGAGCAAAGTCAACACTAAAGGCAATATCCTCATATCCGGTAAAGCTTTCAGGAAGTTCTATCACCGGAGCATCATTAACACTTACTACTGTCACAAGCGCATCTGTTGAAATACTTGCCAGACTATCATCTGTTGCGGTAAAGGTAACTGTGTGCTGTCCAAACCAGTCTTGTGCAGGAGTCATTGTTACAATCCCATTTTCTATTGTGATATCAATATTTTCATGAGTTGACGAACTAAAGGTCAAAACATCACCATAAGGGATATCAACATCATTAAAGACAGTATTTAGATTAAGACCTGTAAAGATTGTATCTTCATCAAAAGTGATATCTTCTATTTCATTTGCTACATACGGAGCATCATTTATCGGTAAGAATGTAACACTTACACTTGCTGATGAGGATGCTCTTTGTCTGTCATTACGAGCGAAGCGAAGTAATCTATCTCCCTCATTACGAGCATTTAAATCATTGTCATTCTGAGCGTTAGCGAAGAATCTCCCTCCGTCATTACTAGCGTAGCGCGGCAATCTCACAGAAGACCTATCCACTCCATCATCCACCGTAAATATAATCTCTTCTGTTCCTGACCAATCTTGTGCCGGTGTAAAAGTAACCGTATGCCCTTCGATTGAAACGACAATATTCTCTCCACTAACAGCACTCAGAGTAAGCTCTTCAAGTGCATTGTCATTATCAGAGATAAACGGAGCAAAGTCAACACTAAAGGCAATATCCTCATATCCGGTAAAGCTTTCAGGAAGTTCTATCACCGGAGCATCATTAACACTTACTACTGTCACAAGCGCATCTGTTGAAATACTTGCCAGACTATTATCAGTCGCTGTAAAAGTTACAATATATTGTCCAAACCAGTCTTGAGCAGGTGTCATTGTCACGATACCATTTTCTATTGTGATTGTCAGATTTTCATGTTCAGATGAACTAAAGGTCAATACATCACCATAAGGTATATCGACATCATCAAAGACATTATTTAAGTCAAGCCCGGTAAAGATTGTGTCTTCATCAAATGTGATATCTGCTATCTCCATTACTACAAAGGGTCGATTATTTAAAATAACTTCAGCATTAAACATTTCTCTTAAAATATTTCGTGAGTTTGCATCTGCCAAAATACCGTTATTAAGGCTAACAAGCTGATTACCTGATGCGTTTTCATTAACAATGAAATCTAACTCCAGAACAACGCCCGTATTTTCAGAAAAAATATTTTGTGTTGGAGAGTATGATATAAATCTAAGAACATTATCGCTTAATGTTGTAGTAAGCAGTATATGATCGTTTGCTCTTGTTGATAACCTTGCAGAGTTTTGTATATAATTAAGATCTCCAGGAAACTCCATATCAAATTGAAAAGCTACAAAGGAATGATAGTTTTCGGCATCAACAGAGATTGTAACTATTTCACCGGGACTTGAATAAGTCTCTAATACAGAAAGGTAATTTGGGCTATAAGTATTAGCATTAAGACTAACATTACAGATTGGTTGATTTTGGTCATTGCTAAAAATTCTTAGATTAGACTGGTAATTTCCCACATTTGAGTTATGAAAATTTACTATTAAATCTGCATTTGTTCCTGCTGCTATAGTCAGTGGCAGAGTACTTAGTAGTGTAAAAGCAGGATTGCTGATATTTACAGAAGTAATTACAAGATCAGCATTTCCCCAGTTATTGATGTTAAGTTCAGCTTGTCCTGTTTCTGTTATGGAAATATCACCAAAATTAAGGTTATTATTGAGGTGCATTGAAGGAGCTGCGATATTAAAATAGCTGCCATAAGATTCAGATAAAATATTGATTCCAGAGGTGTCACTTATTATGACATTTTCAGGATTAATACTATAGTATCCGCCTAAACCACTGATTCTTATGTTCAGATGAGCAACTATCCCGCTATTCCCTGTAAAGGTATTGTTATTTAAAGAGAAGGCTATTACTCTTATTACATTATTGTTTAATAGTTGTGCAGAGGCTGTGTGTCCATTGCTTCTTTCTGAAAGTTCAACATTTACTATATCAAACTGCAGATTGTCTGAAACCTGAAAATCGAACTGAAAAGCTGAAAAGCTTTCCATATTTTCGATATTAAAAGGTATAGAAAAAGTAGAGCCGGACACTCCGGTTGTTGCTTGGATATATAACTCATTTACAGCAAAGGCGATTGCCTGAAGGTTGATATTATATGTTCCCTGATCAGGATCATTAGAGATTATACTCATTACATTATTATATGTGCCTTTGACAACAGAGTTAAAGCGAACTACTATATTTCTTTGGTTATTTGCAGAAATACTAAACGAAGTATTGCCAATAATCTCAAAATACGGACTGTTAAACTCTATGTTACTAACATTTAAGACAGCATTTCCTGTATTGTAAAGGGTAAATGCAACTTCATTATATGACAGTAAGGGTATCTCGTCAAAATCAAGTAATAAAGTGTTGGATTCAATGTTTGGAGCAGTTACGAGAACTGCTCCTGATATGGCATTATCAAGGATATTAACAGAGTTAACATCGGAAATTATTGAGTTTTGCAGGTTAAGAGAAAAACTGCCCGGCTGACCACTTGTTTGAATCTGAAAGTTTAAAACAGCACCATTATTCCCGATAAACAGAGCATTACTAAATGAATAGGCAAAGATTCTCAATACATTATTTGGTAAAAGAGATGCCGAAAGCAAATGTCCGTTACTTCTGCCACTTAATACAGCAGAATTTGCAACATAGCTAACACCATGAGCTAAAACAATATCTGTCTGAAAAGCTGAAAAGCTATCAGTATTGTCTATGTTAAGGGCTATATTGACAGTTTCAAAAGCTCCGGCGTTTTGATTTGAAACCTGCATAATATTGTCAGCAAGCAAAGAAATTGCTAGTACTGACAGTATTAAAAGCAGATAAATTTTTAGTCTCATCAGTTCCCCTATTTCAGTAAAAGCATTTTGCCGACTTTTTCATTTCTGCCGGCTTTGATTTTATAGAAATAAACACCGGAAGCAACATTCTTTTGATTTTGGTCTGTGCCTTTCCAGATAAAGTAATGAATGCCCGGTTGTTTCTGACTTTCTCTTATCTCGCTTACTTTTTGTCCCTTGACATTATAAACGCTGAATGTAACATCAGAAATCTCATTTATACCGTAATCTATTCTTGTTTCCGGATTAAATGGATTAGGGTAGTTGTTATTAACAAAGAAATTTACAGGAACAATTTCTTCACTGCCGGATTTGTCAATTTCTATTTCATTTCCTGCATTATCTGAGGCTAAAACATATTCCACAGATGAGATTTTACCGTTTACAATGCTAAACAAGTCTGTAAACTGAGAGCTTAAGACTTTGTTACTCATACTGTATATAACTATGTCAATCTTATCTTCATTTATCTGATAACTAAACTCCATACCTTTTACTGCATTACCCGGCAAAATCCTTGTGGCAGGAGAAAGTCCCAAACCTTTAAAGCTCAACTGTAATGCACTAATACCCTGTGCAAACTGTAATGAAACAGATTCTGCACTTGTATTTAGTTTTGGCATAAGTTGATTATCATTTACTGTGGCAATGACAGATCTGCCATTCATCAGATTTACGATTTGTACAATATCAAGGACATTAACATTTCCGTCCTGATTTGCATCTGCACCGTCAAATAAAAATGGTTGTGGATTTTGATTTAAAAGATAGCTGACGATTGTGGTAATATCAAGGACATTGACCGCTAAATCACCATTAGCATCTCCCGGTGTAGCGTTAAATGGGGTAGCCGAAACCACCTTTGAAAAATCACTTTCCTGCATATCCGTTCTGACTGCCTTATACTTATAATAATATGTATTGTATGGAATCACAGCATAGTCCACATAAACAGAGTCAACAATGAGATTAGCATTGATTATGACCGGTTCTGTAAAAGTAGAGTCAGTAATGTTTTCAAATCTGTACATATTATAACCAAGTATATCATCAAGCTCTGCAGCCGGCCACTCTAAATCAACCTTGCCGATGCCAGCTAAAGCCTGAAAATTAGCTGACTGAGCACCGGCAGCCTGAATCACAAATTCAAATCTGTTTCTCTCAATCGGGATTTCAAAATTTTCCATATCTCTGGCACTTGCTACCCTGACTCTCTGAATGCCGTCTCCGGTGTTAAGCCCTACAGTATAGTATGCAGTCCAGACAGTATAATCTTCATTCCATTCTGAATTATCCTGAACAACATTCTGGGTATAAGGTTCTCTGACACCAAAGGTTAAAAATGGCTGATAAACAGGATTCATCGGTCTGTTAAAGTAAACCTTAAACTGTATAGTTTCACTGCCGATTACACCCAGTCCACTTGCTGAATGATACGGATTATCAAATATATTTGTCTCTGTATCATTGATTTCTACCTTCCAGACGATTCCATGTGACTCAGCGGAAGGTTGAGTCAGGATTGGTGAAATAAGAGCTGCCGGTAAAGATGCACCAATCTGAAAATCATAGATTGATGATTGAATGCTTGCCAGGTTTTCTCGTCCCCAATAGTTTTGGCTAATATCAACATAGTCAGCTCCACCTCCTAAAGCTAAATTAATTTCATTATTGCTACCATACAGATAATTAGAAAAAAAATTATTATTTTTAATATTATCAGTACTCTGTTCCTGTATTGTCAATGTTTCATTTAAAAAATTTGATCTATTATTGATAAAACTATTATGTTGCATATTGAAACTATAATTATACCATATCAAATTCACGCCAAAATTTGAATAAATTACATTGTTTGAAAAATCTATTAATGAATTTTGAAAGAAATGTATGAAATAATCACTTTGTCTCCCTGAATATCTAACAATTGAATTATTTATATTTATGCTACCATCTCTGTTAGCATCAAAACGCTGAGGTACATACATATATTCAATTACAGCATAAGAAATTTCAATATTTGCAGGTACACTACTAGATCTAAATCCTCCTCCATACTCTTCCTGATTTCTTGTAAATATTATCATATTGTCAGGTGTACCATTTGCTATAAGATTTCCTCTGATGTCAATTGACATTCCGGGATTAAATTTTATTGTTGTTCCCGGTAAAATTGTTAAAGTAACCCCAGATGAGATTCTCAGGTTAGAAGTTAAGATATATTCTTTATCAGGAGTAAAGACTGTATCCTCAGTTAAGACTCCGCCAATCTCATAGCCATTTTGGACTTTGATTATCAGTGTACCGCTTACAGTTTCATGATTGTCAGCACTGATTTCATACTGAAAGACGATGTCTCTGTTATTTGCCACATCAGGACTGATGCTGATAATAAACGGATTTTGCACACCTGTCATACTGGCGTAAGTGGCGATATCCCCGATATTACTTGTATTATTAATGATGGTAGCCACTGAAGTGTCTTCAAACTCTGCAAAACTCAAAGAACTTGTTACATTGACAGCTTGTCCACCTGAATTTTTAACAGTAAGATAAAGATGTATCGTCTCACCGGCATCAGCTATTCCGTCATTATCACAACCCGGTAAATCATCAACCAAAGTATATTTCACAAATGACAACTGCGGGGAAAGTTCATAGTTAAAAAAGTTTGCAATATCTAATACGCCGTAATAAATTAGATTTCCTGCAATTTCGCAAGCTTTAGGATCAGCACTTTGGATTAGTTTGGCAAAAATCTGTTCATTTGACTGTTCAGCATCTATAGACTTTATCAGAGACACAGCTCCGGCTACAATAGGTGCAGCCATAGATGTTCCGTTTAAAGCTCTGTATCCGCCATTAGGAAAGGTGCTGTATATGCCGGTTCCCGGAGCTGTAATTTCATAATTATGCCCAAATATATTACCTGATCCAACAGGACCTGAGGGATCAAAGTTTGAAAAGCCGGCTAAGTCGCCTGAGGGAGTGCTTGCCTGCACACCTATTACAAAACTGTAACAGGCTGGAAACATAGGTGCATAAGGCGGCCATGGCGATAATGTTGGATCAACCTTGTAACCGTTATTTCCTGCAGCAGCTACTATAGTTGTAAAAGCATAGGCATTTTCCAGAGCAATTTTTAAGACATGAGATTCACCATAAGAACCCAAGCTCATATTAATTACGGTAGCTCCGTTTACTCTCGCATAATCCACTGCAAGGGCGATATCACTTGAACTGCCGGAGCCTGAACTCTGTAAGACCTTTAAAGGCATAATCCTTGCATTCCAGTCAATACCTGAGATGCCAATACCGTTGTTTGTGCCGGCAGCCGCAATACCTGCCACATGAGTACCGTGACTATTGTCATCCATAGGGTTATTATCATTATTAACAAAATCCCAACCTCTGATATCATTAATATAACCGTTTCCGTCATTATCCATACCATTTTCTTCTAATTCATTTGGATTTATCCAAATCTTATCAGCTAAATCAGGGTGAGTCCAGTCAACACCTGTATCAATGATGGCTATGATCTGAGTATCTGAGCCGGTAGTTTCCTGCCAGGCAAGAGGTGCATTGACAGTGTCAAGATACCATTGCTGATTACTCATCGGGTCATCAGCTTCTATCTCCATTGAATAAAACAAGTAATTTGGTTCAGCAAATTCAATATTTTTATCTTCATTTAATTCTGTAATCAATTGCTTAATATCAGTGTTTTGTGGCAATCTGAGCTTATAGATATTAAACATTTGTCTGACTTCAAAGACAGAACCGTCATAAGCCTTCATAAATTTCTTTTCTGTTCTTCTGCTTGACTGTGAAAACAGTTTATTAGCATCAGTAGCATTCCATTTTTGTAATAATTCATCTACAGAACTAAGTCCAACACTTAATTCTCCTCTGTTTTTGCTGATACTGATATCAACATTATCCTTAAACATTACTAAAATTTCTCCTTCTTTATATTCGGGGTTATACGGGTCAAGCTGATGTCTTGACCATGGTTCTGCTGTTAAAGGTAAAACCATTAAGCAGATCACAAAGAATATTGCTAATTTTTGCAACATATTTTCCTCCTGTTTTTATTTGATTAATAATATCTTATGTATCATAGTCCCGTTTCCTGTCCTTATTTTACATAAATAATACCCTGAAGCAAGGCTTTTGTTTTTATTATCAGTTCCATCCCAAATTAAAGAATGCTTACCTGTACTTTTATTTCCTGAATATAATGTTTTTATTAAACCGCCCTTAATATTGTAAATTTCAACAAACAGTTCTGCTGGTGTGATGAGTTCAAAATCAATTTTTGTTTGTGAAGAAAAGGGATTTGGGTAAATATGAAAAATATTTACATTACCTGAAACAATCTCTTCTCTTATATCTGTTGTTGATAATACAGTAAGATTAGCATTATGTACTGCATCACAGATATTTACTGAATTATTATTAGCAATGATAACATTTTCAGCACTTACAATATATTGACCAACAGCTAAGTCCTGGAAAAAATCAAGAGATAAAACCGTCCCTTCTGATCCGTTAAACTCTTGCATAGACATAGAAAAAACAATTATTGTCAAAATACTTCCTGTTTCTGAAATGCTTAAACTATGATCACCGGCTCTATCTGATAAAAACCCTGAATTATTAACATAACTTACTCCCACAGGTAAAATCAGATTCATTTGAAATGCTACAAAACTTTGTGAATTACTAATGTCTATTGATAAGGTAAAATCTTGTCCCTCATCAATCACAATATCGTTAATGATAAGAATGTTCTGCTCAGAAAAAAAAGATTTCGTTTCAAATGACAATAAATTTGATGTCAATAACATAAGAATAAATATAATTATACTTATTTTTATTTTCATATATCCTCCTATCTCTAAAAAATATACTCTATGATAATAAACCTACGCCACTGAAGTGGCAGAGAGGGTCGGCGTGAGACTCTTTGATCCACATTTTGAAAAATGTGGCTATGATTTTAGATGATAAATTCTTAGCCACAGGTTTCAACCTGTGGGATAAGTGATTACCCACCACAACTTTACCCACTTTAGTGGGTGATGATAAATCTACGGCACTGAAGTGACAAAGAGGGGTGGCGTGAGACTCTCTGACCCACATTTTGAAAAACGTGGCTATGAGTTTAGATGATAAATTCTTAGCCACAGGTTTTAACCTGCGGGATAAGTGACTACACCACATAACCTTACCCACTTTAGTGGGTGATGTTAAACCTACGCCACTGAAGTGGCAGAGATGGGCGGTGTGTGATTCTCTGATCCACGTGTTGAAACACGTGGCTATGATTTTATATTTATATTGATTAAAAACATCTAAAGATATTTTTAAATTGATGAGATTAGATTGCTTCGTCACATGTTCCTCGCAAAGACAGGCTGATGTCACTGCGAACGAAGTGTGGCAGTCTGCTAAATTCTTAGCCACAGGTTTTAACCTGTGGGATAAATGACTACACAACATAACTTTACCCACTTTAGTGGGTGATGTTAAACCTACGCCACTGAAGTGGCAGAGATTTTCGGGGATTGACTCTTTGATCCACATTTTGAAAAATGAGGCTATGATTTTAGATGATAAATTCTTAGCCACAGGTTTTAACCTGTGGGATAAATGATTGCCCACCATATCCTTACCCACTTTAGTGGGTGATGTTAAACCTACGCCACTGAAGTGGCAAAGAGGGATGGTGTGTGACTCTTTGACCCACATTTTGAAAAATGTGGCTATGATTTTATATATATATTGATTAAAATCATCTGAAGATAATTTTAAATTGATGAGATTAGATTGCTTCGTCACATGTTCCTCGCAAAGACAGGCTGATGTCACTGCGAACGAAGTGTGGCAGTCTGCTAAATTCTTAGCCACAGGTTTTAACCTGTGGAATAAATGACTACCCACCATAACCTTACCCACTTTAGTGGGTGATGTTAAACCTACGCCACTGAAGTGGCAGAGATTTTCGGGGATTGACTCTTTGATCCACATTTTGAAAAATGTGGCTATGATTTTATATTTATATTGATTAAAAACATCTGAAGATAATTTTAAATTGATGAGATTAGATTGCTTCACTTCGTTCGCAAAGACTGACCGGACGAGCCGTCTGTTACCCATATCTATGGTTTTAGATATTAAATTCTTAGCCACAGGTTTTAACCTGTGGAATAAGTGATTACCCACCATAATCTTACCCACTTTAGTGGGTGCCATATTCTTTTTCATATTCTTTTAAGAAAATCTCCCATTCTTCTGCAAAGGTTTTAACTCTATGATGTTCTTTTTGATTTTTTATATAATTGATTACCTTATCGACAACATTTGGAGAAACAGAAAATGCTGAATATCCTCTTTCCCATTTAAATTTACCACTAAACCAACTTTTATTGATTGTGTGTGAAGAAACACCTTTTAATTTTTTAACTATTTCTTCCAGACAATAACATTGATTTAATTTTAATAAAATATGCACATGCTCGGGATTGACATAAAAAGTTTTTATCCTGAAATTATTTTCTCTGCTGATTTCCAATAATATTTTTGAACATTCGTTAGCCATTTCAGGATTAGCAAAATATGGAAATCTCTCCTTTGTTGACCAAACAATGTGTATCCAACAATTGATTAAGGAATGACCGGACATTGAATACTCCTTGATTTTTTATTATTGATGCCACTAAAGTGGCAGAGAGGGGTGGGGATTGACTCTCTGATCCACATTTTGAAAAATGTGGCTATGAGTTTATATTTATATTGATTAAAATCATCTAAAGATAATTTTAAATTGATGAGATTATTGATTGATGAACAGACGAGCCGTCTGTTTTCCATGTCTATGGTTTTAGATATTAAATTCTTAGCCACAGGTTTCAACCTGTGGGATAAATGACTACACAACATAATCTTACCCACTTTAGTGGGTGATGTTAAACCTACGCCACTGAAGTGGCAGAGATGGGCGGTGTGTGATTCTTTGATCCACGTGTTGAAACACGTGGCTATGATTTTATATTTATATTGATTAAAATCATCTGAAGATAATTTTAAATTGATGAGATTAGATTGCTTCGTCACATGTTCCTCGCAAAGACTGAACGGATGAGCCGTCCGGTTTCCATATCTATGGTTTTAGATATTAAATTCTTAACCACAGGTTACCTGTGGATAAGTGATTACCCACCATATCTTTACCCACTTTAGTGGGTATCTTATATTTTACCACACATCCCCCTTTTTCAGGTGATAAAAATTCGCACACCTCTCCTATCCAAAGCTTTCGACAACCGGTTGCCAAGATCTTAAGGCATTATAAAATTTATAAGAAAACATGTCAAGAAAAATATTTTTTTACTCATAAGAATTTTAATAAAGATTGTTAAGTTTAAACAAAATAACAAGAGTTTGATTTTTTAGTTGACAAGTTAAATACGATATCATATTGTTGTAAAAATTGGAGGTTTAAGAATGGATATTAGTTTAATTATTGAGTTGTTTGGTTATCTTGCTTCGATTATTGTTGCTGTTTCCATAATGCTTAAATCATTTATCCGATTAAGAAAAATCAATATGATAGGTGCTTTTCTTTTAGTAATTTACAGTTTAATTATTAAGGCTTATCCTGTAGCTGTTTTAAATCTTTTTATATGCATAGTTAATTTTTATTTTATTCTTCAGTATTATAAGCAAAAAGAGTATTTTAGGATAATACCTTTTCAAAAGAATTCTGCATTTTTAAGAGAATTTTTAATATTTTATAAGGATGATATAAAAAGATATTTCCCCGAATTTGAACATCATTATAATGAAGAATTATATTTTTATTATATATTAAGAAATATGATACCTGCTTGTGTTTTTGTGATTCGAAAGGATAGTGATAACAGTGCAGAAGTTTTATTAGATTATGTTGTTCCTGAATATAGAGATGCAAAGATAGGTAATTTTATCTTTAATCAAAGTAGTGTTTTTTTTAAAAATTTAGGTATAAATAAGTTTATTTTTAAAAATCCAAATTTAAAACATTTATTTTATTTGATGTCAGTAGGGTTTGAATCTGCAGAAAAAGAAAAAAATACTTATATAAAAGTTTTATCTAAATCTTGGTAATTATTATTTATAAAGGGGAATAAGTGTTAAAAGAAAAGATTGTTATAACCGATATCGGTAGTACAACCACTAAAGCAATATTACTTGAAAAGAGAGATTTAAATTATAAAATAGTTGACTATGTAAATTCACAAACTACTGTAGAGAAACCATTTGAAGATGTAAAAATAGGAATTAAAAAATCTATTATGTTGTTAGAAGAGCGAAATAATCTTGAGCTATTGAAAAAAACTGATGCTAATTCTGAAGTAATACTTGCGGATGATTGTTCTTATTTGACAACCAGTAGTGCAGGTGGTGGCTTGCAGATATTAGTGGTTGGGCTTACTTTGACGGATTCTGCAAATTCGGCAGAAAGAGCCGCTTATGGTGTTGGAGGAGTATTACTTGAGACTTTGGCAATAGATGATAAACGTACAGATATACAAAAGATGCATTTATTGAACTCCTTACATCCTGATATCATTTTGTTTTGTGGGGGAATTGATGGAGGTGCTTTATTTAGTGTATATCGTTTAGCAGAAATATTAAATCTGGCTAATCCCACTCAAAAATTTGCTGAAAACTCAAAGATACCTTTAGTTTATGCAGGTAATACCGATGCAGTAGATTTTATTAATACATTGTTTGTTGAGAAATTTGACTTGCATATTGTCCCTAATCTTAGACCTTCTATGACCCAAGAAAACTTAGCTCCGGCAACTGATAAGATACATAATTTATTTATGAATAATGTAATGGAGCAAGCACCCGGCTACTCATTAGTTAAAAAGATTGCTAATACTGATATTATTCCAACTCCAAAAGGAGTTATGAACTCTTTATTGATTTTAAGTAAGATTTATAATAAGATACTTGCTTTTGATATTGGAGGTGCCACTACAGACTTTTTCTCAAATATTACAGGCGATTTTAATCGTTCTGTAAGTGCTAATTATGGGATGAGTTATTCTATAGGTAATGTACTTGCTGAATCGAATAAAGAAATGATTAAAAGCATATTGTCTTTTTATTTCACAAAAGATGACAAAGATATATATAGTATCTTTCAAGATTATATAGGTGATAAGGTAATTTATCCTGAATTTAACCCGACAGAAGAATGGCAGTACCTCTTTGAACACATTCTTGCTGTTCAAGCTATAAAATTAGCAAAAGACCAACATTATAAGATGCATTTTAAAACTAAAAAGATTGGTTTTTTAGATAAAATTAAGCTTAAAATTAATAGAGATAAATTTAAAGAGACTATGTATTATCCACATTATGATGAAAGTTTTCTTTTTGATAATGCTATTCTTGACGTTATTATTGGAGCAGGTGGAGTTATTTCTTTTGCTACAGTTGAACAAGCAATCTTTATCATCGCAGAGGGTGTAAAGCCTTTAGGTGTTACATTATTATGTAGGGATAAACATTTTATAACTCCGCATCTTGGAGTTTTAGCCGATGTAAATCCTGATACATCAGCGAATTTATTAGAAAAAGAATGTATAGAAAAATTAGCTGTTTATGTAAAAGTCGAATATAAGAAATATAAGGAAAATAAACATTGTCTTAGTTTAATATTTAATAATAAGAAATTAGATATAAAAACAAATGAGATATATGTTGAAAAAATACTTGAATCATCTATAGTTAAGGTAGAAACAAATGAAAACTTGATTTATTCAATTAGTGATATAAAATTATATGATGACACTTACCTTGTAATTGATACACGTTCTGAAACTTTGCCGGATTCATTACTATTACTTCAAAAATTAAATCCGTATAAAATATCTTCAAAAATAAATAATAACATTATAAGAAAAAATATTAATCCTGATTTAAAAAAGATAAACAAACAACTCAAACTTGCTTTGCCTTATAAGGGTAAAGTATTTGTTAAAGAGGGAGATAGCGTTACACCGGAAAGTCTTCTTGGAGAAAATTTATTTAGTCCTCCAAAGATTTATGTAGTTTTATTATCGTCAATGGTGGAAAGATCATTAACTTCCGAAGAAGTAAAAAATAATTTACTCATAAAAATAGGACAAAAAGTATCTGTTGGTGAGAAAATTTTTAATGATGATAAAGCAATCAATATGTTTAGTACAAGAAGTGTTGTATATTCTCCGGTAAGGGGTACTGTAGAGAGAATTAATTATGATACCGGTACAATAATACTTAGAGAAATACAAGATTATCCTTTAAAACCTGTTGAAGTTAATGTCGCAAAATTTCTTAAAATTAAAGAAAAAACGATTAATGGTTATATGAAAAAACGTGAAGGAGACTTTATCTATGCCGGTGAAGTTTTAGCAAAAAAACATAATGAACATTTCAAATCATTAGATTCTCCATATACCGGAACTATTCAAAATATTGATACTGTAAAAGGTACTGTAAAAATTTGTTATGATAAAGAACCATATAAAATCTTAGCACAAGCTTATGGAAAAGTTATAGAAACTAAAGACGATAAAGAAGTTATAATCTTGTCAGAAGTTGTTTCAATTAATGCAAAAATTGGCTTTGGTAGAGATATTGGAGGTCAGGTTATTTTTAAAAAACAAGCAGATGAGTTATCAGATCTTAAGGATAAAATACTCTTTTATTATGATATGCCTGATTATGAAAAGTTGAAACAATTTGCTGATTTAGCAATTGCAGGTTTAGTTTGTCCATCAATAAATTATAGACATATATCTAAGTTTATGGGAAAGGATTTAGGAGTTGCTTTAACCGGAAATGAAAACATTCCATATTCTATAATCATATACAATAGTTTCTCAAATTCGAGTAATTTGATTGAATATTCTAATCTACTTGATAGTATGCAGAAGATTGAAAGTAAAAATAATTACGTATTATTAAAACCACACACCCAGATCAGAGCCGGTGCCACAAGACCGGAAATTTTATTTTTTTAATAAGGAGATATAATGTTTGATAATTCTAATATACTTTTAGCCTTTAGTTTAACTCTTTTTGCCGGACTTTCAACAGGTATTGGAAGTTTATTTGCCTTTTATTCAAAAGAATTAAAGCCTAATTTTCTCGCTGCTTCCTTAGGCTTTTCTGCAGGTGTTATGATATATGTGTCTTTTATGGAAATTTTAACTAAAGCTTTAGAATCTCTTTCTGAAATTTATGGTCATAATACGGGCCAAATCTATACAGTGATTGCTTTTTTTGTAGGAATTGGTATTATTGCATTAATAGATAAATTAGTTCCTGAATATGAAAATCCACACGAAATTAAGAATCTAAATAAGGTTTGTGATGATGCTTGTAAACAGAAAAAGTTATTAAGAATGGGTTTGTTTTCTGCATTTGCTATAGGAATTCATAATTTTCCTGAGGGCTTAGCTACTTTTATGGCAGCGATGAAAGACCCTGCATTGGGTATTAGTATTGCTATAGCTATTGCTATTCATAATATTCCCGAAGGAATTGCTGTATCGGTTCCTATTTATTTTGCTACAAAAAGTAAGAAAAGAGCCTTAGTTTTATCAACTTTATCCGGTTTTGCCGAACCTGTCGGAGCATTATTAGGATATTTTCTATTAAGGCATTTCTTTACAGAATCTACATTTGGAATTATCTTTGCCTTAGTTGCCGGCATTATGGTGTATATCTCCTTAGATGAATTATTACCTACTGCTGAAGAATACGGAAAACATCATATAGCTATATCCGGTTTAATTTTAGGTATGCTAGTTATGGCAGTTAGTTTAATAATTATTTAAAAGTCTTTTTGTTGGTAATCTTAGTCTAAGTCATACTCAACTTACATTTGCTTCCTTCATTGTAAGTCAAGTGGACTTGAGTCTCTAATTGCGAATATCGTAGCTTGACCATCTTGGTCGAGAATATTATAATCGTAGCTTGACCATCTTGGTCGAGTAGGCAAGAAGGGACTTGAAGACAAAGTGTTTTATAAGTTCCCGGCTTGTAGTAAAAAGAGTGCAAGCAAGGATGCTCGCACAACATTTTTACCGTTCTTAACTCACATTCGCTATGCTCATTGCAAGTCAAGTCCGGCGGTCAAGCATCATTCAAGCTGGAAGCTCGAACAACAATTCTGCGAGCATCCTTGCTTGCAGGTAGAAATATGACCGATTATATAATATATAGTTGGACATTTGAGAGATTTTTAGACATAAAAATAAAAAAAATAAAATAAATTACTTGACAGTTTTTAAAAGAAATGTAAAATTTGTTTTATAACATTTATAAAGATGAAGAATATATAGATATGAGGTGTTGATTGTTCTACAAGCATCCTTGCTTGTAGGGACGGTGCAAACAGGGATGTTCGTACAATAAAAATATTACAAGCATCCTTGCTTGTAGGGACGGTGCAAACAGGGATGTTCGCACAACAAAAGTTCTACAAGCATCCTTGCTTGTAGGGACGGTGCAAACAGGGATGTTAGCACAACAAAAGTTCTACAAGCATCCTTGTTTGTAGAGAAGGTGCAAACAAGGATGTTCGTGCAACAAAAGTCTACAAGCATCCTTGCTTGTAGATACAAAAAGTGAGGATTAGATGATGATTGTGATAAGCAAAAACAACAGTGTCATTCTGAACGAAGTGAAGAATCTCCTTTTAATATTTTATAATAAATCATTTAAGTCTATGTATTTTTTGCCCTACAAGTCATTAAATTTTGGAATCAAAATATATGTAAATAAACTAATCCCTGTCTCTCTATACTATACTATACGGATATGCCTCCTATAATAAAAACATCAACATCGGATGTCATAATAAATTCACTTAGTTACCCCAATTCTTGCTTCCGTCTAACTTGCGGAAAAGAAAAATAAGAAGTAATAAAAAATTAATGGAGTAAAAATGAATTGCAAGAAAATAATTACAATCGTAATCATAGCTATTATCGCTATGTCTTCAATCTTTGTTGAGTTAAATGCTAAAGAAGTAAATACTGCAAGTTTTACATTAATGCCGGGGTCATCACGAATTAGTCCTGTTTATGGATTTGTAACTAAAACTGCGGGAGATGGCACTTATACTATTCCTTTTGAAAACTGTCAGCTTGAGATATTCTTTAAGTTAGGTCCGACTGAATTTTCTGTTAATGTTGAAACTGATGAAAATGGATATTATTGTGTACCTATCCCAATATCACCTGAGCCTGATCATACTAATGAATTTAGAGTAGTTATCGAATATTGGCACTATAGTCCTTGGTATAATTATACCGGTGGTCATAGATTAGATATTAGAGTAGATCAAGTAATGTAATTAATAAATGGGAGAAGAATGTTTATTCTTCTCCCTCTTAAAAAGGAGATAAACAATGAAAAGAGTTTTTATTTTATTAATAGCATTTAGCTATTGGGTTATATGTAATGCTTCTCATATAAATGAGATAAGTAATTTTGAATATAGTCATAAAGTTATGGATCATGATCTGTATATGGGATCTGTTTTAAAGTATGAAGACAGACTTTTTTTAAATAATCAATATAAGATAGAAGAATTGCAGATTTTAGAGGATGGAACCGTTGAACCAATATCGATGTATGAAACTAAAATAAATATAGCAATAAGTGATTTTATTGATGAAAATAGATACTATTCAATTAGAAAAAATGAGTTAGGATCACATAGACTTTTGATTTTTGATATCTCTATTACTCCAATGAGTTTATTATCTGAGATAGAATTACCATATAATGGTCCTTATAGTGTTTCACACATAATAACAGATAATTATGTTTATTTTACTGATTATCAAATTCAAGGATCTCATAGATTTAATAAAGAAACTATGGAGATAGACGGTTTTTTAACCGGATTATATGGCGGTTCAACAAGTTATCAAGGAAAACCTATTATTCTATTTGCGCATTATCAAGATGGGAATTTAGTTGATGTTTCTTTTAGAGTTTATAATGAACTACAAGATGATATTGAATTATTTGATTTTGAAGATTTTAATGATGAAATTTTTTTAGGAGCTCCTAACCAAATTCTTAGTATGATTATTAAGGATAACAAATTATTTTTACTTGGGAGAATGGTTTTATATGTTTATGATTTATCAGATATTGAAAATATAGAGTTGATAGCTTTTATTGATGAAAGAGAAACAATTATTGATAATTATTTTATAGGTGTTGATATTTATGAAAACACAATTTATACTTCAACAGCTTCCGGAATTATTATGGTTTATGAACTTACTGAAGATGAAGTAATTAATACTTTAAATTATTTTAATGCATTAGCTTTTGGTTCTTATAAAAATAATTTAGTCTTTAGTTTCCCATATCTTTATTATACTATTGGAACTATGTTAGAAATTTTCAATGTGTCAGATATTGATCATCCTATACAATATTATGGGAGAGATTATGTTTATAATTCACTAAGTTATGTTACGGAAAACAGTTATTATGTAGCTTCTTATAATATGCAATTGGGTGCAGTAGATTTTTATTCAGCTTTTGAAGAAGAATCATATATGTTTTCAATAGAAAAAGAGTTTAATGATATTTATATAGTTCATAATTTCAATTTTTGTATTAATGAAGATTTATTATTTTTTTATCATAAACCAATAGAGAGCGATTTTTATGTTGTTGATGTATATCAAATAAATGATAATATTCTTGAATACTTATATCAAATTCAAATTAATAGTATTAATAAATCTTCATTACGTATAAAGAATAATATGCTTTTTATAAATCGTTATAATAATAACAATGTAGAAATTCAAGTATATGATATTGATAATGAATTTGAATATATTACAAGTTTCCCCGGCAAAATATTAGATAGTAGTGGTATTGAAAGTGACTATTTAATATATAAAGATAATAATCAACTTTGTTTTAGAGAGTTAGATAATATTGATGAAATAGTACATTATATTCAATTTCCTCCATCTGAATCAGATTATCCTTATTTAATTAATGATGAATATGTTTCGTTTTTGAATAGTGGAACAATGCAAGATAGATTTTCAGTTTATAGTTTTGATTTATTTAATGAGTTGATGTCTTTAACAGATACATATTATGGTAGGGGATTAAATACATTTAAAGGTTTTTTAACTGATAATTGTCAAAATCAAGATTATAGTATTTATTATAATATTCATAATGGTGAAATTAATGAGATTGGTCAACAATATGAGCAAAAATATGTTCAGAGAACTTATATATATCCTGAATTACACAAAATGGTTCAATATGCACATTCAGGTATTCATGTTTACGATATAGAATACACAGTTTCCTCATCTGATCAGGTAGTGGAATATGAGAGAGATACTTATGTTTATCCTAATCCTGTCAATGGGGGAGATGTTAATTTTAAAACTGCTCTCTCAGGTAATGATACAGAGATAAGCATTTATAATATCAAAGGTCAATTAGTTAAAACATCAAAGGCATTTCAAACTAAAGACAATGAAAGTATTTTTACTTGGGATAAAAGAAATAATCAAAATCAAAGTGTTGCCTCCGGAGTGTATTTCTATAAGATAAAGACTGATGATAAGGTCAAGACAGGTAAGTTTTTGATTATGAAATAGTATTTAATTCTTTGGATTTGAGTCTTTAATCGTTAAATTCGTAGCTTGACCATCTTGGTCGAGTAGGCAGGGACTTGAAGACAAAGTGTTTTATAAGCTTCCAGCTTGTAGTAAAAAGAGTGCAAGCAAGGATGCTCGCACAACATTTTTACCGTTCTTAACTCACATTCGCTATGCTCATTGCAAGTCAAGTCCGGCTGAAATGGACTTGAGTCTCTAATCGCGAATATCGTAGCTTGACCATCTTGGTCGAGAATATTATAATTGAGCTTGACCATCTTGGTCGAGTAGGCAAGAAGGGACTTGAGAGTTTGCGAAGAAGCAATCTATTGACTGCTATGTTTCAACACCGTAGGTGTCAGCCTTTAATAGCCCATAGTGTGAGCTATGGGTA